>Ga0209628_10003164_pt1 | contig 11420 bp, 11 predicted proteins | sample TergutCu122P4_FD_187285 | JGI IMG/M metagenome (GOLD analysis project Ga0209628, IMG submission 187285) | Cubitermes ugandensis P4 segment gut microbial communities from Kakamega Forest, Kenya - Cu122 P4 (SPAdes) (version 2) | ecosystem: Host-associated > Arthropoda: Insects > Digestive system...
CCAATAGAGATTCCGGTAGTTCCCACATAACCTATTAATTCACCACGTTTTACTTTTTGTCCAATGCGAACTGTTTTTTTAGACAAGTGCGCATAAAGTGTTTCATAAGAATATCCATGATTAATTACCACACAGATTCCATATCCGGAGTAAGTTTGTTTAGCCGACACAACCCCTTCGGCAGTGGCATATACCGGCGTTCCGCGCGGCGCGGTAATGTCAACCCCGGTATGCCGACGCAATGTTTTAAAAATTGGATGATAGCGCATTCCAAACCCGGAAGTTACGTTATACATATTTTTTATTGGACGAATGGCAGGAATAGAAACCAACATCTCGCTTTTTTTCTCCGCTAAAAGCAGAATTGTATCTAACGATTTTCGTTCTTCGGCTAACTTTATGAGTAATTGATTTGTTTTTAAGTCAATATTTTTCAACAACTTCATGGTCTCGTTCAACGGAATGGTATCATATTTTGTTTTTATATCAAACCATGGGTTTCTTTTTTCTAAGGGAATGGGGTTGGCTTCCAAAATAGTTCTATACACTTGATCGTCTCTATCTTGAATATCTTCGAGAACCACCTCAATTACTTCCAATTTTTCACTGACAAATTGCAGTTGTTTTTTTAATTCGTTATTTTCACGTTGCAACATTTTTTCTCGTGGAGAATCAAAAACATAGAAAGCGATCCAAAGCACAAAAATGGCGAAAGAGATGGCTGTAGCAACAAGCCAAAGCACTCTTTTTAGGAGTCCCCAAAACGATAATTTCGCTTTTTCAAACGACATGGTTTTTGGGTTGAAAAAATAAAAGTCCCGTGCCACTGATGAAAAATTATTCTATAAAAACGAATTATTTTTGTTTTATTTTATCTTTGAATAATAGCATACAAACAGTATCCTGTTTTGCCAAATCAAAACGCTCAATTAAACTGATAAGTCTATCGGCATATTGCGGATTTGTTGCATATCCTGCTGCTTTTAATCCATGCGCCCACGCTTTATAATCCATGATATCAAGTTTAAAAAGATTGGCGTAGCGCGGACGGGAAGTTAAAAACAGAGAATGGTCGTTATACGATTCTTTCACTTCTTTGTATTTTCTAAAACACTCTTGCAAAGCATCATCGTCGTGTTTAATAGTATCTCCTTGCCACTCTTTATGGCATTTTATTCCGAAGTGGTTATTTCCCTTTGTTGCTAAACGACTTGTACCACAAGCGCTTTCAAAAATACCCTGCGCCAGCGTAATACTTGCCGGAATTTTATATTCAGCCATCTTTTCTATAGCTATCTCTTTGTAGCTTTCAATGTAGTTGTAGATGTCGGCTTCCGTGTATTGCGCAAAGAGGGAGAAAGAAGAAAGAAGAAAGACCGCAAGACCGTAAGACCATAAGATCGTAAGAATCTTTGAACTTTGAACTTTGAATTTTGAACTTTTCATATTAATTTTTTATAATCTTTAAATAACAACCCTTTTGAAATATTCCATCTAAAGAGCAATAGTACGGTTCCTTTCTGGGGTTTAAAAGCTAAAATAAAACCTGCAAAAAGTACAAAAGTAGCCATCCACTTTATTAATTCAGAAAAGATTCTTTTAGTATAGCAACTTTTTGAGATTTTCAGGGTTCTAATCTTCTCGCTTATTCCGACTCCCAAACCTAATTTTTTTATATATTCTTTCGTAGTTCTGTTTTCAGGAATAACGTGCTTTACTTCAATATTGGGTAAATAATAAATTTTTTCAGTTTTTCTGTTACATCTGCTAAAAATATCTTTTTCTTCTCCTCCTATCATATTTTTTTTATTCCTTCCGAGGGAAGTATTAAAAGAGCCGTATTTTTCAAAATACTCTTTTTTAAATCCCATGTTTGCACCAATAGGATACTTGTTTTTTGTAAAAAGTTTAACCTCACTCCCCAAATTAATTGCTGAGACCCACGAATAACTCCACCTTGAAAGCCAATCAGGGGTAATCCCGTTTTCAAACCAAGGCATTATCTTTCCTCCGAAAGCAATCATATCCGGATATTTTTTTATATAATTATCCAAATTTATCAAATAATCTGTTTCAACAAAAGAATCATCATCCAAAAAAACCAATAGCTCTTCTTTTGCTTCTGCTATACCTCTATTTCTTGCAAATGATAACCCTTGGTTTGTTTCAATAAAATAACGAAAATTGATTTTAGGAAAATTCTGTTGAAAATGACGACATCCAGTCTCGGAACCATCTGTACTGTTATTATTTATAAGCACAATTTCATACTTATCGAAAGGAAAATCGTTTTTAGCAATAGATTCCAATGTTTTGTAGATGTATTTTTCTCTGTTATAAGTGCAAATGATGATACTCAGCATAAGTTTTAATGTAAAACGCTGCAAAGATGTATTTTTTTTATTAGTGAAGTAGAGAAAATATTATATATTCGCCGCTCAAAAAAATTATAACAATTATTAACAATTAAATTATGGCTTTAACCATTGACAATTCCAATTTCGATGCGCTGATAGCAGGCGACAAATTAGTAGTAATAGATTTTTGGGCACAGTGGTGCGGACCGTGCCGTATGTTAGGTCCCATTATTGAAGAAGTTGCCGCAGAATACGAAGGCAAAGCCGTTATCGGAAAATGCGATACGGACGAAAACAACGAACTTGCCATGAAATTTGGCGTGCGCAACATCCCCATGTTGGTTTTCATAAAAAACGGCGAAGTAAAAGATGTACATGTGGGGCTAATTAAAAAGCCGGAGTTAGTAGCGAAGATTGAGGGATTGTTATAAGTTCAAGGTTCAAGGTTCAAAGATTTAATACCTTAAACCCTTATTTTTAAAAGCTCCCTGAGTAGCAAAAATTCAAAAATTAATCAAAATAATTATTCATTAAATTCAAAAAATTATGTTAAAAAATCACCCGAAAGGATTATTAGTCGCGTTTTTCACAAACATGGGAGAACGCTTCGGTTTCTACACCATGATGGCAATTCTGGTGCTCTTCTTGCAAGCGCGTTACGGACTTGACGAAGCAGCGGCAGGCGGTTACTACAGTTGGTTCTATTTTTCAATTTATGCTTTGGCACTTATTGGCGGTATGCTTGCCGACTGGACAAAGAAGTACAAATTGGTTATTTTACTGGGGCAAATCATTATGTTTGCCGGTTACGTTATTATTGCTTTGCCGAAAATGCCGCTAAGTATCGCATTGGCAGGACTTTTCACGATTGCACTCGGAAATGGTTTGTTTAAAGGTAACTTGCAGGCAGTAGTGGGGCAAATGTATGATAATGAAAAATACAAAGTGCTGAGAGATAAAGCTTTTATGATTTTCTATATGGGTATCAACATCGGCGCATTTTTTGCACCGTTTGTGGCTACTGGTGTTCGTAACTGGTGGTTGAAAACTCATGGTTTGATGCACCACGGAGGACTGCCCTCACTTTGTCATAAAATGATTGACGGGGTTGCTACCCCTGAAAACACCGCACAGTTGCAAGAATTAGCAAATGGTGTGATGATAAACAAAGAACCGGTAACCGATTTAACGGCATTTGCTCAAAATTATATTGATGTTTTTGCAAGAGGATACAATTGGGCGTTTGCCATTGCAGCCGGCGCCATGATTCTTTCATTATTGGTATATGTTATCTTTAACAAAATGTTGCCAAACAAAGAAAAACAAGTAGTTGAGGTAAAAGCAAAAACAATGGATGCAAAATCCTCAAAACAAATTTTGGGCTTGATACTTGCTATCGGTTTAATGGCTATTACCAGTGCTTTGATTCATTTTTCAGGTATGATTTCCGGTGTTGAACAATTAGATTACAAATTAGGTTTGGCAATAGGGCTGTTCGTGGGGTTTGTAACTTATATGTTCACCATTTCTACAAAAGAAGAAAAACCCAGAATTGCCGCTTTGAGCTTGGTTTTTGTCGTAGTTATTTTCTTCTGGATGTCTTTCCACCAAAACGGACTGACGCTCACTATGTTTGCCAGAGATTATGTAGTAACTAAAGTGGATTCATTCACATTCCTGTTTTTTAACTTAGTTCCCATTATTTGTGTAATTGCAACCATCGCAGGTATTTTTATTGCTTTCAGAAATGTTAAAAACCTAAAGAATTTATACTTAGGAGTACCGATGCTTTTATTCTTTGGTTTTATTTGCTTATTGTTTATTAACAACTTTACTGCAAGCGGTTTAAATCCTGATTATTATGCTACATTGACTTTCTTAGAAAAAATAAAGGCATCTTTTTCATTTGTTTCATGTAATGATATGATGATTAAACAAAATCCGATTGCACCCGAAGTATTCCAATCTTTTAATCCTTTGTTTATTGTAGCGCTTACTCCCTTGGTAATGGGAGTTTTCACCTGGTTGCAAAACAAAAATATGGAACCCTCTACACCGAAAAAAATCGGTATTGGTATGATTATAGCTTCTATAGGTTTTATTATTGTATTGATCGCTTCTTTAAAATTAGTATCTCCTTATTTATTAGATGGAAAAGTACCTACCGAAGATATGCGTGTATCTCCCTACTGGTTAATGAGTTGTTATTTAATTCTTACCATAGCGGAATTATTCTTGAGCCCGATGGGACTATCTTTTGTGTCGAAAGTAGCACCGGAACGCTTTCAGGGATTAATGCAAGGCGGATGGTTGCTGGCAACTGCAATCGGAAACAAACTCTTATTCGTAGGCAGTTTAATGTGGAACAGAATTGACCTCTATATGCTGTGGGGAATCTTCATTATTTGCTGCATCTTGTCGGCGCTCTTTATCTTCTCTATAATGAAAAGATTGGAATCCGCCACGAAATAAAATAGACTGCATTTTTAATAAAAACAGAGGCTGCCCAAATTTGAGCAGCCTCTTGCTTGTTTACGATTTACGCAATCTCCTGTTGATAATAAAATAATTATCCGATAACAATCAAAGTATCTCCTTCCATTACCGAGTCGTTTTTGCGAACGTGAATCTCTTTTACTACCCCTTCTTTGTCGGCGTCAATGTTATTTTCCATCTTCATAGCTTCCAACATTAATATGTGTTGTCCCGGTTTAACCTGTTCTCCAACTTTTACATAAATATCTAACACCACTCCTGGTAAAGGAGATTTTACGACGCTTCCTCCCGACGGGGCCACGGCTGCAGGAGGTACCGTTCCCACTTTGGGCTGCGGAGGTTGGGTGGGATTATCTATTACGGTTGACGGTGTGGCTACTTTTACCACTTTTTTTGGAGCGGAAACCGGCTTGCGAACCGCTACTTCCAACTCAACCTGATAGGGCGTTCCATTCACTTCAACTTTGGCAACTTGATCTTCAATATCAACAATATCAACAGAATAACTATTGTCATTAATGGTAAATTTGTAGTTTTTCATATCATATAAAATTTTGTTTTTATAAAAATTTTTTGGAATGCAAATTAACACGTTTTTTTTTTAACTTTCATTAATAAAATTGATATGTGAAAAAATTTATTTTTGCGACACCAAAATTTAATATTTTCAAAATACATTATTATGGCTACAACGGCTGATTTTAGGAACGGTTTATGTATTGAATTAAACGGTGAACTGTTTGTAATTACTGAATTTCAACACGTAAAACCAGGAAAAGGACCCGCTTTTGTGAGAACAAAACTTAAAAATTTAAAATCCGGAAGAACTTTGGAAAACACTTTTACAGCCGGTGTTAAAATTGATGTTGCACGAGTGGAACGACGGCCTTACCAATTTTTATATAAAGAAGGAGAGGATTCCTACCATTTTATGCATACAGATACCTTTGAACAGTTGGCAATTAACGAATCGTTGATTAGTAATCCCGGATTGCTCAAAGAAGGACAAAGCGTTGAGGTAATGTATCATGCAGATACTGACACCCCACTTACCTGCGAATTACCTCCTTTTGTAGATTTGGAAATTACTTACACCGAACCCGGTGTGAAAGGAGATACCGCCACAAACGCCGCTAAAAGAGCTATTGTTGAAACCGGAGCCGAAGTGTTTGTACCTCTGTTTATTGAAAATGGTGAGAAAATTCGAGTGGATACACGTACTAATAAATATGCCGAAAGAGTAAAATAACATGGTTTGCCACTGCTGTGAGTGGCTTTTTTATTATTAAAATTTTTATGAAGTTTACAAGTAAATTATCTGTAAATCAAATTGTTGAAATTATGAAATCTGAGGTTGTCGTGAAAGGAAATCTCAGTAACCTAATTTCAGGAATTAATGAAATTCACTCTATCGAAGAAGGTGATATTTCATTTGTTGACCATCCCAAATATTATGAGAAAGTATTAAATAGTGAGGCTATTGCTGTCATTATAAATAAAGATGTTGAACCCCCTAAAGGAAAAACACTCTTTATTTGCAAAGACCCCTTATTGTGCTTTTTGAATATTATTCAACATTTTGTAAAATTTGTACCCCAAAATACCGCAATTCATCCTTCTGCAAAAATTGGAAAAGATACTGTAATTCAACCTAATGTATTTATTGGAGAAAATGTAATTATCGGAAATAATTGTATCATCCATGCCAATGTGAGTATCTATTCCGATACCAAAATCGGAAATAACGTTATTATTCATTCTAATTCAACAATTAGCGGAGATGCCTGCTATTTTCAAAAACGGGAAACAGGATGGGTGAAAATTACTTCTTGCGGTTCTACAATTATTGAAGATAATGTGGAAATTGGATGCAACTGCTGTATTGACAAAGGAGTTTCGGGTGTTACATTTATTGGAAAAGGCACAAAATTTGATAATTTGGTACAAGTAGGACACGATGCGCATATCGGAGCACATTGCTTTTTAGGCGCCCAGTGCGGAATTTCCGGATGTACTTTTATTGATGACTTCTGCTCAGTTTGGGCAAAATCAGGAGTAAATAAAGATCTCTATATTGCAAAAAATACTACACTGTTGGCCATGTCCGCAATAGATAAGTCGGTCACCGAAGAGGGTACAATCTTGTTTGGCGTTCCCGCAGATGATGCCCGCAAAAAATGGAAAGAATTGGCATACCTTAAAAATTTACCGGAACTTTTTTCTGAATTTGAAAAAATAAAAAAACTAAACCCAAATGTGTCTTAAACGCTCTTTTTTGATACTATTCATTTCCTTATCTTTTCATTTCTTAATGAATGCACAACAGAAAGAATTAGTACTCAAAGAAGTATCGGTAATGGAATCCTCACAGCAAATAAAACTTACCTGGAAATTTGAAGATATTGACAGTGTAACTATCTATAAATGTGTAAACCAATGTAATGATGGAAATTATTATTATCGGGTTGCAAAAGTGAAAATGGATTCAAGTAATTTAGAGTGGATAGATCGGGACGCCCAATCCACTGCCATCCATTATTATAGTATTGGCTGGACATACAGCGGTAAATCAGACCCATTATGTAATATGGTTCTAAATACAAATGTATCCGAAGATGGCTGCCATAATTCTGTCTTACTTTCCTGGAATCCATATATTAATATGATCGATTCCCTGGATTGTTATAAAATTTTTTATAGAACGAATACGGATTCATCTTTCATTTTTCTTGATTCAATTCATGGAGAACATTATTCCGGTTATTTTTTTGCTCCATCTCTCAAACTTCAATACCCTATAAGATTTTTAGAAAATAATACTAAATATGAGTTTTTTATTCAAGCAGTTAATAAAACAAAAACAAATTCCTCTTTCTCAAATATCGCAAAATTTGAAACGGATTTTGAAAATACAAAACCCGTCTTAATTGAAATTTTATGCGTTTCTGTGATTGAAAATGCTTATATTCAAATAGATATCAATACTGATACGTTTATAAATCCATTTCAAAAATTATATTTATATCGAGATGAATCTGCAAAACCCGTGGATTCAAAGGATTTTCTACTGTTCAACAAAATCGATTCTTTAGATTATAATATTGAAAATAAGTATTTTTTTAAAGACGAGAACGTAACTCCCAATTCGAAACTTTATTATTATTTAGCCGTTGCGAATAACCAGTGTAAATCAAACGACAGCTCCAATATTCAAACCAACATATTGTTATATGGAGATCGTACGGAAAAATATTTAGACTCCATTCAATTTAAACAAGACGGTTTCCCTGAAATGGAGCATGATTCGTATGAATTATTTCGTGTGGTGAATCATATCGGCTTTTTTATTACAGACGGACTGCATAGAAATACAACTACATTTATTGATGTTACTCCTTTTATAGATGATGGAGATGTGGTAAAATATCAAATAAAATCGGAACAGGGATGTTATTCAAATAGTTTAATTGTTGCGCATGACCCCATTATTGAGTTTCCCAATGCATTTTATCCGCAAAGTAATAATGTTGAAAATCAAACTTTTTATCCAATTATTAGATTCCCATCCGACTCGCACTATTTGTTTATCATTTACAATCAATGGGGACAAGAGCTTTTTCGTTCCACGCTTCCGCCTGTTTATGGCGACTATTTGAATATGCAAGGTCGCTGGAACGGCAAGTTTCAGGGTAAAGATTGTCCACCGGGAATGTATGCTTTTAATATTTCATACCGTTATAACGACGGAACAAAAAAATATTCCAATTCGGGGACTTTTATGCTAATGCGGTAAAATTTTCTACCAAAAGAAATAGCATAAATTTAAGTTAAGTTAAAAGAATAATAAAACAATTTTAGGGGTAATAAGGGTTGAATAAAAAATTATGTTACTTTTGTCGCAATTTTTAAACGATTTTTCAAAAAAATTTAGCGGATCTCAGCTTTATGAAAAATCAAAATATTAAAATATATGATTAGACGTTTCTTAATCTATTAATTATGAACAAACAACAAGATAATACAGAAGAATTATCTCCTAACCAACAACCCTTATTCCGAAAAATTAATTATATCCTGATAGGGGTTGGCGTGCTTTTTCTAGCGTTGGGTTTTATTTTACTTGCAGGCGGCGGCTCCGATGACCCCGAATTTTTTAGTCCTGCTATTTTTAACAAACAACGGTTGGTGGTTGCGCCCATTCTAATGTTAATAGGATTAATCGTAGAAATCGTTGCGATTATGTATCGCCCGAAAAAGTAAAATGCAAAACATTAGAAATATTGCGATTATCGCACATGTGGACCACGGAAAAACCACCTTGGTAGATAGAATATTGCATCAATCCAATCTGTTCAGAACAAATCAACAAGTTCAAGATCTGATTTTAGATAACAATGATTTGGAGCGCGAACGCGGCATCACCATCTTGTCGAAAAATGTTTCGGTTCGTTATAACGGCGTGAAAATCAATGTAATTGATACACCCGGGCACAGCGACTTTGGCGGCGAAGTGGAACGCGTGCTCAATATGGCAGACGGCGTGCTGCTCGTGGTGGACGCTTTTGAAGGTCCCATGCCCCAAACCCGTTTCGTTACTCAAAAAGCAATTGAGCTCGGACTAAAACCTATTGTGGTGATTAACAAAGTGGATAAACCCCACTGCAACCCCGACTGGGCGCAGGAAGCCGTTTTTGAATTGATGTTTAATCTCGGCGCAAACAACGACCAGTTGGATTTTCCTACGGTTTTCGGTTCTGCTAAACAGGGTTGGATGAGCCCGGATTGGAACACGCCAACGCCCGATATCAGCTTTTTGTTGGAACAGATTATCGAACATATTCCCCCGCCCAACGCAGATAAAGGAAATTTGCAAATGATGATCTCCTCCTTGGATTATTCTTCTTATGTGGGAAGAATTGCGGTGGGACGCCTGAAACGCGGTACGTTGGAATGGGGACAAAATGTATCGCTGGTGAAGCGGGACGGAAAAGTTATTCCTTCAAAAATAAAAGAACTGTATGTGTTTGAAGGTCTGGGAAAAGAGAAAATGAAACAAACTATTTTTCCGGGTGAAATTTGCGCTATACTGGGATTGGAGGATTTTGAAATCGGAGATACCGTTGCCGATTTTGAAGCCCCCGAACAATTAGAACCGATTAAAATTGACGAACCCACTATGAGTATGTTGTTTACTATTAATACCTCTCCATTTTTTGGGCAAGAAGGTAAATATGTAACATCAAGACATTTGCGCGACAGGCTTTTCAACGAATTAGAACGGAATTTGGCGATGCGTATTGAAGAAACCGGTTCGCCCGATATGTTAAATGTTTTTGGACGCGGCATTTTACATCTCTCTATTTTGATTGAAACCATGCGCCGCGAAGGGTATGAAATGCAAGTGGGACAACCTCAGGTAATCATAAAAGAGATAAAGGGAGAAAAATATGAACCGGTGGAACAACTTACCATTTTGGTTCCGGAAGCGTTTCAAAGTCGTGTAATTGATTATGTATCAAGAAGAAAAGGAGAGTTAGTGCAGATAGATACTTTAAACGACCGGATCCATTTGGATTTTATGATTCCCTCGCGGGGAATGATCGGATTACGCGGTCAAATTTTAACCGCTACCGAAGGCGAAGCAATTATGTCGCACCGGTTTATAGAATTTCAACCCTGGAAAGGCGAAATGGGTGGCAGGCATGCCGGCGCACTGATTGCCATGGAAACCGGACAAGCCTACGCCTATTCTATTGATAAACTGCAAGATAGAGGTTCGTTTTATATTGAGCCGGGAGAGAATGTGTATGCCGGACAAGTAATCGGCGAACATATTCGTCAAAATGATTTGGTGGTGAACGTGTGTAAATCGAAAAAACTGACCAATATGCGTGCTTCGGGTGCCGATGAAAAAATTCGCATTGCGCCCGCAATTCAATTGTCCCTTGAAGAATATATGGAATGGATTAACAAAGACGAATATTTGGAGATTACTCCGCAATCGTTAAGACTACGAAAAATATTATTAGATGAAAATGATAGAAAACGTGCAAGTAAAACCAATGATTAACAAAATTCACCTTTCGGGAATGGAATTTTACGCACATCACGGATGTTTTAAAGAAGAACGCTTAGTGGGCGCGCATTTTACTGTGGATTTGGTTTTGGAATACGACGCAACGCAGGCTGCTACTACCGATGATGTTATTCAAACCGTTAATTATCAATCCGTTTATTTAGATATTAAAAAAATCATGGAAATTCCTGTGAATCTGTTAGAAACTTTATGTCAAAAATGTTTAGGGATGCTCCAAGAAAAATATCCGCAAATTATTCATGCTGAGGTTACTATACAAAAAATAAATCCCGCTTTAGGAGGAAAAGTAGGGGCAGTGGCGGTATCGGGAGGATATTGATACCGTATCACATCTTCACCAGCTTCTTTACCACCACCCCACTTTCCGTTTGGATTTTTACAAAGTAGATGCCGGGTTGTAAGACCGTAAGATCGTAAGACCATAAGACCGTAAGAGAGGGTTCAAGTACTTTTCTGCCGTAAATATCAAA
>Ga0209628_10003165_pt1 | contig 11420 bp, 11 predicted proteins | sample TergutCu122P4_FD_187285 | JGI IMG/M metagenome (GOLD analysis project Ga0209628, IMG submission 187285) | Cubitermes ugandensis P4 segment gut microbial communities from Kakamega Forest, Kenya - Cu122 P4 (SPAdes) (version 2) | ecosystem: Host-associated > Arthropoda: Insects > Digestive system...
GGGGGGGGGGAATGGAACATAGGCTGAAGTTGCTGAGAATCGAGCGCTGAGCATTTGAACCTAAGAGGAGGAAGTGAGATAATGGAGAAAATTGCACCATGAGGAGCTTCATGGTTTGTGCTACTGCGCACCAGTTGTTATTTGGGTGATCAAATGGAGGAGGGTGAGATTGGCGGGGTATAATGCACGCATGGGGTAGAGGAGAACTATGTACGTGTTTTGTGTGGGGGAAACATTGAGGAAGAACACTTGGAAAACCTAGGCATAGATGGGGGACATTGTTAAAATGTATTTGGAGAAACTGGGCGGAAGGAATAAGGATAGGGACAAATTGAAGCTGTTGTGAACACGGTAATGAACCTTTCGATTCGGTAAAATGCGGGGAATTTCTTGACTGGCTGAAGTACTGTTAGCTTGCCATGAAGGACTGTACTCCGTGGAGTACTTATTTGACAAGAGGCCGCGTGGGTCGCTGAACATGACCATGTGGTCATTTTACTCATTGAAGCTGTCCAAACGAACTGTTTAATGATATCGCTACCATGCGGTCACTTTACTGACCGAATGTGTGCGTATGAACCATTTAATGAAAGTCCAGCAGTTGTGTACACAATTCTAACGCTCTTGACCTTGAGTGCCTCACCTTGAGGCATTATCGTGGCCCCGTACCAAATGGTGGCAAGCAAACACTTTAGTGCCACTTGCTAATTTACATATAATTTGAGTTGCGCAGATGTTACCGCGCAGCGAACTGCACGATCGCTCAAAATGCACGTACGAGGTTCTGTCGTATGCCGGGGCGTGATAAAACAATTGCCGGGCTTTTTTCAGTCCTACGTATTTTGATTGGTTTTGCGGGCACAGAGGAGGCGAATAGCGTTATAGGCGTTCTTTGCGAAGTAAATAAACAATGTTTTATTCAGAGTCCACGTCCCTCTACATTGACGCAGTATCAGCGACGAAACTGGTTGTCAGATTTTCATTAAATTCGGTGCAGGAAGCCGAGCAAGCGTTCGGTAGACTGAGGAACAGGCACAGTTCGGTTAAAAGCGTACATGGATCTATACACGCCCTGTCTTATGTTGGCCGCTTTTGGATGAAACTCGGTATAAGAAATTTCCACGTAATGCGGCCAGTTGCATGGTGCAGTGAAAGCCATACTTTGTTTGCGGGCGTGAGTGGAGTTATGTCGGCAGTTTGCACATTCGCTGCTCGATCGCAGCGAAATTTGGCACAACAGATCTGCACATAATGCTGTCGAGAACTTGTAGGTTAGGTGAAAATCCGCGCAGGGAGGCTGTGCAATTCTTTCGGGTCTGAATGAAATGCCGTCTTCTCGTGTACCGTAAAACCATATGAGATTTTGGCAGTAAGGAACACCTGCCATGGACTGCGGTACAGAGAACGTTTTGTACAGTACTGTTCGTCTTCAGAAGGGATCTTGAGCGCACTGAGTCGGAGGATGTGGAATGCGTTGATTTTGCTGGGAACAGGAATAAGTGGTTCCGTAAAGTGCGGGTAGTTTTTGAGAAACTGAACCACAGTCGGCTTAGTAAGACTGACTGCTGTGTGGATATCGTCATTTACAAGTTCTTATTCACAATTTGTCTCAAATCACGTGTATTCACCATCGCCTCAATGTTTTTTACATTTCGAAGTTCTACGGAGAGTGAACGTATGCGCGCGCATCCACAAACAGCTGCTGCAGGTTGTGTGGAGTAAACTTCGCGTGACATCACTTCCCATTGAAGCAATGACGTCAGAGCCAAATTTATCGCAGCGTAGTGAAAGGTTTACAGCTTTCTGGCGCAACAAAGCCGGCGGGGGAGGAGGGGGTAGGACGCAGGAGGGACTCTGGCCCCCTCTCACCCAGGAGAGGCCTTCTGGCGCAGAAAGAAGACCAGACCGTGTTAGTTAGGCAGTAATGTTCTGTGATCTGAGGTCTCCGTTCTTGGATATGGCCCTGCGTCACTGGCTGATTGGTGCCCGCGGCCCGAGACATCGTTGCGGAAATGCCCATGCGCTTTAATTGCCCACATTTTAACATGGCGTAAGGACTGCTGACTGCTGCAGGAACATCTTCATGGTATGTCCATTTCTTCTTGTGCCACAAATGTTTAGCCTAGCAACAAGATTGCTAATGGAGTGCTCCGTGATGTCTATCCAGACTTACCGCGGCGTTTTTTACCTTCAAAATGTGATCACAGTTTCAAGGTACGAGCATGCATATAAGCCTCATTTTGTTTGTGACAGTAAGGAAGGTACGGCTGTCCGTGTGCCCATTTTCTTGAAACTCAGAGACGTTAAAGAGCGTTATGTTCCGTATCTTGCGAAATGCCTCCCAATTCAGACAAATGTGGAAAATACGCTACTAATTTACCTACTCCCGTAAACGTGGCTTTTACTGCGCTGCTTTTGATGACATTTGCAGTCATTTGGTACATTTTATGCAGAGCTGCAAAATTCATTGATGGCCTGAAGTGCAGTAAGGCCTTCGTGGCAGTATATTGCTTCATTGTGCATGGTTCAGAGGTTCCTAGTGAACTAGTGCAACTAGTGACCGACGTGTGCTGTGTGGGGTTGCACTGTGATGCTGAGGGATGATCGCACCTTGTGACAGACCATTTGTTCGGGCCACTACAGGAGCAGTCCGAAGGCCGCCAGTTTCACGGTTATGAGGAAGTGGGAATAGCTCTGCGTGAATGGTTGCAAAAGTTTTAGCCTGATTACTTGAGCGAAAAAGTTAGTAAATTCATGTGTGTGGGAATTATGTTGAAAAGTAATGATACTTCTCTGGAATAATGCCTCACGGAGTTGGGCATTTTGGCGGTTTAGTCGTCATTCAGTTGGGTTTTTTTGATGTTGAAAACAAAACAAAATATCTCACAGTTACAGGCACCACAGCTAGATATCAAGGCCTTGATGGTGTGCTGCAGCATTACAAGTCTGCGATCTGAGGTTCGCATAGGCATCTGCAACATGATGCTGCATCAGACCAACATTTCCCAGCCTTTGAAAGGCACTGAGATCCTTCAGAATTCTGAGCACTGGTCACTGAAACATGAATTTCCATTGTTTGTCTTGGACCATGCATAGCTCAGGGGCCAGTGCCATCATGTGATCTGATGGTATATTGACCATTGCACTTCTCATGAATGAACTAAATGACTCTTGGTGTTTAACACAGTAATGTTTCTGTATCTTGGGTCTGTAAGAGGTACTGTTGTTTTCCTTTTTTAACAGCGCAATCAAATTTTTAGAAGCAGATTTTTAAGTCATATCTCTATGAGAGTTGATTTGTGTTTCTGTGTTTATGTTATGGATATTCATGTAGGTAACACACAGGAGCCATATTAAGATTCATGTAGGTAACACATAGGAGCCATATTGAGATTCATGTAGGTAACACACAGGAACCATATTGAGATTCATGTAGGTAATACACTGGAGCCATATTCCTAAATCTCTCCTGCGCCATTACCTTCCTGCAGTCTAATCAAGCCTGTATGCTCTGTTATCCTGCATTGGGCGTCACACACACTGCAGCTTGCAGGTGGTGTACAGTTGATACAGTACTTCCCTGTTGTAAGGTGGCAGTACTGGAAGATGACATTCAGGATTTGAGATACCTTCAGTTTTACTGTGAGGTTATGTGGTATGACTGTTTTAGAAAGCAAGCAAGCTGAAGATTCAGGCATCCTATCACCTGGCACATAACCACTGTGAGAACCTCAAATATTGCACTGAACTGAACTGTGACACTCCTAGAAACACAGGATGGCATCGAACTCCCTGTTGCTGAGTTTCTGATTTTCTAAGTTGCTAATTTGATCATATATAGATAGGAGAACCTTTGTAAACCGTAAGATGATATTGAAGAAAATACATAATTGCTGCCTTTCATTGTGACCTCATAGGCCCACGACAGCCTGCAGTTGATGCATCACTGTTTCCCCTGGTTGTCAGTTGTACCAACAAAGTTTGGGAGACTGGCCGTCAGTTGCGACTTCATATTGGCATGGATTTTTTTGTAACAACAGTTTAATATTAAGTTTCTGAACAGATGAATGCCCTCATTGTGTTCACATACTTGCATGTTTCAGAGAAGTGTATTCGGTGTGGTATGGCCGTGTTGGAGCAACCAGCTATATACCATCTGAGAAGGTCCAGCAACTCTTCAATGACATGCAACTCTACCCATCAAAATCACAAGGTAATGGATTTTGTGTGTGTGTGTGTTTGGATCATATGATGGAAGGCAGTTAGGGGCATTATCTCTTTGTGTTACATGAATGTGCTCGCCTTGCTTGGAATATTGCCACACTGACTAAATACATAAATAACTAAATAAGCAACCAATCCAAGCAATCAATGGCACAGAGCAGAGGCTGTCTGGAGAAGCCAGTAGATCATTGATGAGTCAAGAAATTTCCCATATTTCATGGAACCCATAGGCTCAGTACATTGTTTAAAACAGTACACCACTTGTTTGTATCCTGAGCCAGATCAGTCCAGTCCATTCCCTCCCTTCCTGTGTCACTGAGAGCCATTGTAATATTATTCTTTAGTCTGTGGTGACTATGCAACAGAACCATCAAAGCAATGTGAGGTGTGCAGAGCAGTGTGTAGTGTATGTAGTGATGTGCATGTCCAATGTACTTGTTACTGTAGCTAAAAGTTGCAGGTTTAAACGTGTGTTGCCACGTGGTTTCGTACTGATGTTCTGAAGGAACCTGCAGCATGAGTGTAGGTATGCTCTACTCTTCTGCTCCATAGAGTGGGCACTAGGTTCCTCCATGTTGACACTACTCTGTATCACTTCATAATGCTGATCACCATGAGAACCCAGCATGGAAGTCCTGGTGGTTTGTTGGGAGACATTGTAGTTCCTGCTTTTTGTGTGATAGATTGTGATGATTTGGATGATTAAATCATTGCAGGAATATGGATATTCTGTGTGTGTTGGATTGCTGTGTGTTTTTTGTGTTTCTTTCAGAGGAGGTTAAAACTGTTACTCAATCAGTATGTTTGATTTTATTGTGACATTTGTGAAATAGTCACTGTTTTCAGTTTGGTAACTGCCGGCCCCAGACATGCATTTTCAAATGAGGTCATGGACTGTTTTCTTATTAATCACTTATTCCTTGTCAGTTTATTTTTGTTAAAGCTGTTGACCTTAGCAGAAAGTTAGCCTGTCAATAACAAATGAATGTGAGTCACTGCAATCAGCAAGTGCTGTAACTTTTGAGGACATCACACCACAGTGGCGCTGTATTCTGAGGTGTGCATGTTGTAATGCTGCAAGGCTGGTGACAGTTGTGGCAGTGGAATCTTAAGTGCAAGGTCTGCTGTTGGGAATGGTGTTACTGTGGAAAAATGAAAGGTACAGAAAAGTGCCAGGTCTACTATAATGGCCTTGTTATGGAAGAGTGCAAGGCCTGCTGTGATGGTGGTGGTCTGGAAGTGGACAATGCTGTAATGGTGCTGCATTGGAAAAGTGATGGTGTTGCTACAGAACAGCACTCTTTTTCAGGATAGCGTGCAGCTGTGCTTGGTGCATGCACAGGTTCTGTGATTTACCATCTTATTCTGCTGTAACATTTTGCTGGGGGGTGGCTCATTCAGTACAGCACTTCCTGACGTCCTGATTTTTAAAAAAGTAAAAATTCAAAAGTACTGTGCATTTTTGAAATGCACTCCAGATTTGTACATGTAGCAGTGCAGGTGCAATAATGAGGAATAGGTGAAAGAATTCTGCTGGGTGATAACTTGGGCAGCATGGCAAATTCTGCAGTCAGTCAGGTTCCATTGTACTGGAGTTTGGGTTTCAGCTGTCTGCCTTGTGTATGCATCTGTAGTTGACCATACACAGTGTGATCCATAAGTTTTAGGACAGATTTTTTTTTTTTTTAAATAACAGAACTAGAGCGATCTATTGGCCAACCAACCAGCTAAGTACTATTAACCAACATCCATTCACTCACCCAGTTTTGTTTGTTTATCTTCGACAGTGTATGAGTTGTAACTTGTCTTGTAAAGTCAGTTTTCTTTATACGTCATGGATGGCGGAAATAAAGAGAGAGTTGCCATAAAATTTTGTTTCAAAGCCGGTCTGTCTGCAACAGAAATACTAGTATTGGTGCAAAAGGCTTATGGGAATGAGGCTCTGAACTGATGAAACGTTTTTAGGTGGTATTCTCAATTTTGAGATGGAAATGAGCTGGTAGAAGATGATGAGAGGAGTGCCTGTCCAAAAGCGACTTGAACTGAGGCAAACATTGCTGCTGTTGCTGATTTGGTCAAAAAGGACCATCGAATTACTTCAGGAATGATAGCAGAATCTTTGAACGTCTCCAAGAGTGTAGTTCTTCAGATTCTGAAAGAGGATTTGGGAAAGAGAAAGTTGTGTGCACGTTTTGTTCCACACTCCTTGACACCTGAGGAAAGGGAATATCAAGTCACAGCTTGCCAAGACATTATCATGATGGCCGATGCAGACAAAAAAATTTTTAACAAAATTATTATGGGAGATGAGACCTGGTGTTTTGCCTGTGACCCCGAAACAATGTGACGGAGTTCTGAATGGGTTGGTGAGACATCCCCTTGGCTGAAGAAACTGAAATTCTGAAGGTCCCACATCAAGAACATGTTGATAATTTTTTTTAGTGCACAAAGAATTTACCAGAGGGAAAAACAGTAAATGCAGAATTTTATAGAGGAGTAATGGATCGCCTCCTGAAGTACACTCATCGGGTTTGTCCAGCTTTGTTCTGCTCTTGGGATTGTTTCTTGTTGCACAATAATGTGCCTGTCCACAATACTGCAAGTGTTTGCCAATTTTTGACCCAAAAAATGTTACAACCCTATATCACCCCCAGTACTGTCCAGATTTATCTCTGTCAGACTATTTTCTATTCCCAAAGTTGAAAATGAAGTTAAAAGGACTTCACTTTGCGGATTTGCTGAGATCCAAGAAGCCGTAACTGATGAATTAAGGAAGGTGCAAAAGGAGGAATTTTCGGTAGCTTTTCACAAACTGTACGACCATGCAAAAGCCTGTATATATGCCAATGGAGCTTATTTTGAATTTAAAAAAAAAAAGATGTGTGTCTTCCTGAATGTGTCTTTGATTTAGAAAAAAATCAGTCCTAAAACTTTTGGACCGCACTGTGTATGTATACTCAGTTCGTCCATGCACAAAATTAAATTCTGCTGGACCTTCCAGAATATATTTCTTTCATAAGCTTGGGGAGTGTCTGTATAGTGTGACCGGGCTGTGGCCAGGTGGCTGAATGCAAGTTCTTGAGTCAGTTTTGTACTGGTAACTTTTGCAACAGTAAGAGAATGGTGCATTTTGGTGTGCAGTTCAAGGAAATAGAGCCTGATGGTTATAACATTCACTTTCTGAGAAAGTACTCACATGTTGGAGATAGTGTTTTAAGGCGCTACAGTAAGAGGTCGTGGTGGTGGTGGTGGTGGTGGTGTGAAGTTGCCACGTCAAGTGGGTTCAGAGAGTTGTTAATGAATGCTGATGTGGAATTGTCAGGTTGCAGTGATCTGTGAGTTGAACGTGACAGTTTGTGACATGTTCAGGTGAACTGTCAACACACACGACTGTCATAGGGCAACAGACAGCTTGTCTGTGCTGTATGTGGCAGATATTTGCCTACACATATTTCTCCTAAGTAGATGTTTCCTTTGTAAGAGTAATGTGGTTGATTGTTTAATACTGTTGGTTGTATGTTGAAACTTGTGAATGTTACAAGGTGCCATACTGTGGAGCAATTTTGAGTTAACAAAATTTGGTTTTTAATTTAAAATGATTAGATGTGGGGAGTAGTCAGGGAATGTCTGTTATCATTCAGTGCAGAATATTTGGTCTTCCAGTTTGCTATCCAAAAATTTAAAGATTAATATATTCAGAACTGTCATTTTGCCTGTTTTGTATGGGCGTGAAACTTGGTAGCTCATATTGAGGGAGGAACATGGGCTGAAATTGTTTGAGAATAGGGTGTTGAGGAGAATAGTTTGGCCAAGAGGGATGAGGTAACAGAGGAGTGGAGCAAACTACATAATGAGGAGCATAATGATCCGTACTGCTCACCGAATATTGTTCAGGTGATAAAATCGAGAAGAATGAGGTGGGTGGGGCATGTAGCGCATATGGGGGAAGAGGAGAGGGGTATACAGGGTTTTTTGGGGGGAAAACCTGAGGGAAAGAGACCACTTGGAAGACCCAGGCATAGATGGGAGGATACTATTAAGATGGAACTTCAGGAAATGGGATGTGGGGACATGGACTGGATTGATCTGGCTCAGGATAGGGACAGGTGGCAGACACTCGTGAATGCGGTAATGAACTTTCAGATTCCACAAAATGCGGGGAATTTCTTGACTAGCTGAAAACTGGTTGGCTTCTCAAGGACTCCGCTGCATGCAGTAAGTAAGGAAGAAAGGTATATGGAGTTCTTTGACTGCCAACAATAACAAGAGGTATTATAGTTTATGAGGCTTTTTCTTACAAATATATAGCCATTTTAATGTATTCTCAATCTAAGGATTCCGCAAAGATGTCACACAGGCATGCCTGCCCTCCTGTTCTTAGTACTGGATTTGGATTGGAAACAGGTACAAGTGAGGAACTGAAAAGAAACCACTAATTGTGATGGAGATTCGAGGTCCCTACAGCATTTACTACAAAGATTACGGTTTTTTTGGATGTGACGCCATGCAGCTTGGTAGTGAGTTACTGTTGTTTTAGAGTAGAAGATGTACACAGCACGTTACTCTTGAATATTTGTACCAAATTGTACGGCGTCATGTCCCACAAAAATAATATGGATGTGCTGAGATAGCAAAAAATCCTCCCTGGTGTGTTTCGTACGCGTTGAACATTTTGATAATCTTGAAATGCAATATTTGCTTTTCATGTGAAGAGTGTCAACCTGTATGATTGTGTGGCTAGTGGCTAGGGACAGTGGTAGCCTGATGCAGTGAAATGTTTGCAAGGTTAGGTTAGGTTAAACAGCAGTGTGGGTGAGGTTTCAAGTCTTCCAGTCTGTGATGGCCAAACTTTTGTTTTGCAGTGTATGAAATGCTGCAGTGTGCGAAGGAATGTGCAAACCGCAGCTCGGCTACATACCTTACATTTGGAGAGTTCTGCATCTTTGCAACAGAGTTGAAGAGGTGTTACGAACGAGGGTAAGTTGACAAGGATCTACAGATGAGGGTATGTAGAAGAGGTGTTATGAATGGTGGTAAGTTGAAGAGGTGTTTTGAACGAGGGTAAGTTGATGAGGTGTTACAGACGAGGGTATGTTGAGAAGTTGTTAAGAATGGGGGTAAGTTGAGGTGTTATGAACGAGGGTATGTTGAAGAGGTGTTATGAACGAGGGTATGTTGAAGAGGTGTTACGGACGAGGGTAAGTTGAAGAGGTGTTGCAAATGGTACGAATGAGGGTATGTTGAAAAAGCGTTATGAAAGAGGGTAAGTTGGAGAGGTGTTATGAACGGGGGTAAGTTTAAGAGGTGTTGTGAACAATGGTCTGTTGAAGAGGTGTTATGAACAAAGGTATGTTGAAGAGGTGTTACAAATGAGGGCATGTTGAAGAGGTGTATGAACAGGGGTAAGATGAAGAGGTGTTGTGAACAAGGGTATGTTGAAGAGGTGTTATGAACGGGGGTAAGTTGAGGTGTTATGAACGGGATAAGTTGAAGAGGTGTTATGAATGGGGGTAAGTTGAAGAGGTGTTATGAACGGGGGTAAGTTGTAGAGGTGTTACAAACGAGGGTAAATTAAAGAGGTGTTTTGAATGGGTAAGTTGAAGAGGTATTACAAATGAGGATATGTTGAAGAGGTGTTATGAATGGGGGTAAGTTGAAGAGGTGTTACAGACTAGGGTATGTTGAAGAGGTGTTATGAATGTGGGTAAGTTGAAGAGGTGTTATGAACGGGGATAAGTTCAAGAGGTGTTTTGATTGGGTAAGTTGAAGAGGTGTTTCGAATGAGGGTAAGGTCGATTGCTATCCTTGAGACAGTTACAGAGAGAGTCAAATAATTGAGTTATGTAACTGAATCTGCAATATAGCATCAGCCATCATGATGATGTATGTAATGGTGATATATATAACAGCTAAATCTACAGTGTGTATTCCAAATACTGCAGTTTTTTTGAAAACACTTTGTAAAATGAACTTACTGCAGGGAACATGGATGATATTAAAAATAGCATCAGGTAATTAATAATAATAATATGACTTAAGGCATTTCCCATGGCTGAGGGGTTTAGTTCCTGGCTCTTCACCACAGTGGCCTGGGTTCAGATCCAAGGGCAGTCCATGTGGGAATTTTGTTGGGCAAAGTGGCATTCCAACATACATTTCTTCAAGCACTTTAGTTTTCCCAGCTGTATTATTCACCCACCACTCCATGGTCATTTGGTTCCTGTGCCCATGACTCTATATGACAGTAGCAGTTTCCACCATCTGAATCATCTTTCAAGAATGGGGAAGTATGAAAGAAATTGCTTTGGCAGATTCTCCAAGTGTTGCATCACGTTGGATTGAGTTCCAGCCAGAGATTAATTTTCACTTTCATCAAGCAAATCCTTCAGTATAGGAAGTGCTGCCAAATTTCTGGTTTTCACTTGTTCTTGTATTTAAACATGTTGCAATGTTTGGTGGCCACTAGTGATTAGACGACAGAGGAGAGTCTTTATTTACTGAACAGTGAAATAGTATTTTGGTAAATTGTTTTTGTATTTCACCATATTTAAAACAGTTTCAGTAATGCAGTTAACACTAGAAGCGCTAAGGCAGTCAATTTGACCGATGCTGAATTTGACTCTCTATTTTTCCGAATCCGTGTATTGTTCTAATGTGGCACGTTTAGACACAGTCATTATAGAGTGTCTACAATATGGGGGAGTCAAACTTTTCTGCATCTGGTACCTCTGGTACCATAGATGGAAGATGCTACCTTCAAACGCCAGACGCAGTCATTTTGACCGCTGTCGTCCCATGTACTATTTAAAGACTGTAGTTTTTGCAGTCACCGTAGCATGGGAAGGAGGGAACGGTCACGTAGTGATGACATAACGGGACAGTGCCACTTCTGTTTAGGAGAGTCGGCAGTTTCGGCCAGGCTGCTGGTCAGGATGCATCGTCAACAAGCCCATAACCTCGAACCTGACGAACTGTTGCGACAACTGCAGGACATTCCTGAAGATGAGTCTGATGCAAGTGTTGATGACATCTTTGAGCCAAATGGGGATGAGGATGAGGAGCCACCCAAAGCTGCAAGTGATTCGTCAAATGACTGCAATGCGGAAGATACGCGTAGGCTGGAGGAAGAATTGGAAGATGATGTGCAGCAACAAGTCATGCCTGCCATGAATGTTGGACAAGCAGGGTGCAGTACA
>Ga0209628_10003166_pt1 | contig 11416 bp, 2 predicted proteins | sample TergutCu122P4_FD_187285 | JGI IMG/M metagenome (GOLD analysis project Ga0209628, IMG submission 187285) | Cubitermes ugandensis P4 segment gut microbial communities from Kakamega Forest, Kenya - Cu122 P4 (SPAdes) (version 2) | ecosystem: Host-associated > Arthropoda: Insects > Digestive system >...
CAACTATAACGCAACCACGGTTAACCTTACCACCCCACACACTTGGAGTGTGAAAGCGATTTGTCCCGCCGGCGGTTTATCCGCTGCCGCAACCAAAGCTATGGAGCCTTGCAATGCAGAACCTTGCGCCCCCGCCAAAAACCTTACCTTAGACCAATGGGAGGAAGACTGTAGAGTGGTGTTGAGCTGGGAAAAACCCGACGGAAAATCAGCGGTTAAAGGCGAACTGAGCTCAATATTCCCCCAAACAACCACAACCCCAACGGCTGAACAACTGAAAAAAGAAGCAGAAAGAGAAGTAGCGATGATGGCTAAAGCTAACAGAACAGCTAAAGGTACTGTTGATTATAAACCTGTTGAAACTCCCAAAGTTGAAATCCCGCGCGCACCTAAAGGCATGGTGAATGTTACGTTAAAAGCATTAGATGTATGGCAAGATGGAAGCGGTTATCAATTGTTGTTAGATGCTACAGCCACCCAATTTGGCGTGGGATTCCCCGGTACTGGAAATCCGTGGGTAGATTGCCCGCTTTCTCCTACTCTTTTCAATTGGGCTACACACAAAATTCCTGTAGATGCCGCTCCTAATTGTAGTACCGGTGCAACTCAGGTTGTTAATGGACAAGTTACCGTTCAAATTCCCGCAGGTACTTATGATTTTTGTATAGTTAATCCTGAATTTGGCTCATGTTTATGGTTCCCGAGCGAACTTGGTAATTGTACCCCGCGCAAAGACAATTTTGTTTTTGAAGATGGACATAAATATACATTCCATGCTCTCCGTTTTGGTAATAATGATGGAATTAATTTGCTCATTGAAGACGACGGCGACCCGTGTCCTGCAGTTACCAACGTAGCGGCAGCACAAGTTCCCAATTCTCAAAATGTAACTATTACATGGAACGCACCTGCTACAGGAACACCCACCGAATATCAAATATATCGCAATGATAATCCTGTGGCTACCGTACCGGTGGGCACTACCACTTATACCCATCTAAACGCTCCGGCGGGCAATCAAACCTATTGCGTAAAAGCCAACTTCCCGGCAAGCGCCAATTGCGTGGGTGTAAAAGTTTGCGCTCCGGCTATTAACGTTACCGAATTTATCGGCGGTGGCTGCGAAGCTAAAATTGTTACTTCAGGAACCGGTACTGCCGATGTTTCTTATTCTCCAATGTACACCCTCTACGGAAACTCCTATAACCAAATTATCTATACCGAAGCGGAATTAGGAATAAATGCAGGACAATTTATTAACTCAGTATCTTTCAGTTATGCAACTGCAACATCGAAAGATGTTCCCATTGTAATTTATATAGGACACACTACAAAAAGTGTATTTGCAGGTAATACTGCAGCCGACTTTGTACCACTTACTCAATTGACAAAAGTATTTGATGGTGTTAAAAACTTAAACAATGCCAATACTTGGCTAACCTTTGAGTTTATAGAACCGTTTGCATACGAAGGCGGAAATTTGGTAATTGGTGTTTATCAAGCTGTAGGTAACCCCGGTTGGTATTCCAGCAGCTGGAAGGGAGGCAGCACAGGTACAAATAACTATAGAAACCTTCGCGCTTATACGGATACTCCGTTTAATCCAAGCAGCCCTACAGGAACTATTACAAGAGACACCGACCGTGCTAATGTTAGATTTGTGGTTTGTAAAGGATTCGACTACAACGTGTACAGAAATGGCACCTTACTTACTACGGTAAATAAACCGACCTATACCGATTTTCCGGACGATACCACTATTCCTAACGAATATTGTATTAAAGTAAAATGTGAAGATGGCGTAAATCTATCTAGTGCAATATGCAAAACCGCTCCCATTTGTAAACCTGCACCTTGCGGCGTAGTTCAAAACTTGGCAGCAGAGTATGGTTTGGATTGTGCGTTTGCAAAACTTACCTGGAATCCCCCCATTCTGCCCAAAAGCAGCAAAGGCGGCAGCACTACGGGAGAACCGGTTTATAACGGACCATTCGGCGTAGCAACATCAGATGTTGAAAAATTGGCGATGGAGAACGGAAACAGTGTTGTTTCATCAGACCTAAGAAGAGCGCCGGCATTCTCACAGCAAATATCAGGAGAGGCACCCTCATTCTTTAGAGGACCTACTTCCCCCATGTATTTTGCAACACAAGCAAGTTCAACAGACGACCCTGGCGTTTTCAAAACTACTTTAGGCAATCCGGGTGGTGGTACAAAATTAGGTCCATTACCCCTTGATATTCAATGTATGGAGATGGTGGATGGCGTAATTTATGCTGTTCAGTATAATGCGGGTACAGATGTGGATAAATTTGGTACAGTAAGTTCCACCACAGGTGCGTTTACTCAAATCTTAAATAATTCTTTTGATGGAATTGGTTTGGCATGGAATCCTGTTAACAACACCATGTATGGCTCTACTTGGGATATGAAGTTCGGTTCAGTGAATTTGACTACCGGCGCATTTACTCAAATTGGTTCAAACTTAGCCCAAAAAGTTACTATTGCAATAGATAACAATGGAGTTTGCTATGCACAACAATCAGGCAGTCCATACGCTTTTGGCACAATTAGCTTAACGACCGGTGCTTTCACCCAGATTTCAATAACTCCGGGTTCTCCTCAATTTGTATTTAATATGGGCATTGACCGTGAAACCAACGAGCTTTACTGTGCTCCCGGAATCTCCCCTTATAATTTCTGTCAGGTTAATAAAACCACCGGAGCATTTACTAATTTAGGCGTATGTTCTCAAAGATACGCATCATTCTGCATTGAAGGTCAAAGCAAACCACCATGCCCCGCAGTTACTAATGTAACCGCAGCTGTAATTGCAGGCACTAAAAATGTGAAAGTAAATTGGAATGCCGCTACCGGAAGCCCAACGGCTTACAAAGTAACCCGCGATGGCACTGAAATCTACTCAGGCTTATTGCTTTCTTATACCGATGAAACCGCTACCCCCGGCAGCCACACCTATTGTGTAAGCGCTGTATATCCGGCAGCTAACGATTGCGCTCCGCAAAGCGTTTGCGCACCTGCTGTAACCGTTCCCGAAATATTCGGTCCCGGATGCGTTGGCGTAGTTGCAGGAACCAGCACCGCTAATAAATACTATGACCCATTGCCGGGCTGGTGGGATTGGAGCAGAAATATTATGTTGTACACAGCCAGTGAAATTGGACAAGCAGGAGAAATTTCAAAACTCTTCTTCCAAATCACCGACATCAATACCTCTCAAAGACCTATGAAGATTTATATGATGCACACTACCGCCACTACTTTAAATGCACAGTATGCATGGAATACGATTAAAGCGCAGGCTACTTTGGTGTATGATAAACCAACCGCTTTCCCCACAGCAGGTTGGCAAGCATTTGACCTTACTTCGTTCGATTATAATGGAACCGACAATCTGTTAGTTTTAGTGGAAGGTACAGGTTGTACTGTTAACGGCGGTTGCTCTGCACAATGTAATTATACTGCAAAAACAGACTGCCACTGGTACTCAAGAACAGACAATAATCCACCCAACGATGCCGCATTAGCAGGCACCAGAAATAGCAACAGACCCAATATTAAATTTGTAGTTTGCGAAGACCAAAAAGCATACAACATCTACCGCGATGGCGTTCTCATTGCCGCAAAATATATTGGCAAAGAATACATTGACGACATTCCCAACGGCATGGATCCGAACGCAGAACACTGCTGGAAAGTGAAATACATCAAAGCAGGACCCCATAACATAGAATGCGAAGAAGGCGCTGAAATTTGCTTAGAAAAATGCGCACCGGACAATCCTTGCGAGCCCGTTCCGGATGTAATTATTGGAACCGCTACTACTAACGAATATCGTCTTCCTGTAAATACATATTGGAACTATTCTCTAACTCAACAAATTTACGACGCCAGCTACTTTGGTAGTTCAGGACAAATTACTGATATTGCTTACCAATATATACATACAACGGCATATCCTACTACGGTAAATATTTATATGGCTAATAGTTCAAAATCCACTTTCGCAAGTAATACCGATTTAGTACCCTTTAGTCAATTTACATTGGTTTATTCCGGTCCTGTACCATTCAGCAATGCAACACAATGGACGAACATCACATTAAATACACCATTTGATTATTTTGGCGACAATCTTATTGTTATGGTGCAAAATAACAAAGGAAGTAATTTAGGCGCTACTACTCCAACTTTCCGTTATCATACCACAACGGGAGCCAAAACATTATGGTACTACCAAGACAGTGGAGTCATTTCTCCATCTGCACCGGGAACAGGTCCTTTCACCACAGGCTCACCTGCATCTATGCGTAGCAACACAAAATTTGTAATGTGTCAAGCGCCGCCTATGATTGATATGGCAGCCACAAATATTTTACTCTGCCCCAGCAAAGTAAAAACACAAACGCCTTACAATATTGAAGTAACGGTTAAGAACAACGGGGATGATCCTGCTGCCAATTATAAAGTTCAAATACTTGACTATCCAAGTATGACTCTTATCAAAGAAGTTACCATTACCACTCCATTACCAGGAAAAACCTCTATTACTCACACTTTAACTGATGTAGTTTTCGCCACCGCAGGAGAAAAAATCATCAGAGGTCGTGTAGAAATCGTCGATGACTCTAATCCGCTGAACAACCAAACCGGTAATCTTAATATTTCCGTAAGACCGTTAGACTTGGATGAAGTAGTTGAAATTCCGTGTCCTGCCAATGTAGGCGCCGGATATGTAGAAGTTCCTTTCAACTTCTACTACAGAAGTTCTATGGTACAATCGCTCTACACTCAAGAAGAGATTGGATTACCGGGCGGTTATCTGAAAGATATTACCTGGTTCTATGACCACACCGGATCTCCTGCCATTGCAAACAGACCTATTAAGGTTTATTTGGCAGTAACCGACCAAACTTCATTATCGGGCGGATGGTTGCCACAAAACAAATTCACTTTGGTGTATGAAGGTATGGCAAACATTCCGTTAGGAAAATCCGAGTTTAAAATAACCTTGACCACGCCATACCTCTATATGGGCGGCAACTTGGTAATTATGACCGAACGTATTTTAGACCCGTTAGATTATATTAACAATGTGAAAGCGTTAACTACCGTAGTAACTCCGGCAGGCCGCTCACGCGAATACCACAACGACACCACTCCGTTCAACTTTACACAACCCGGAACGGTATTAAATTACATCTCTAATGTAAGATTAACGTACTATATGGCACCTTACGGTGTAATTCAAGGAACGGCTTCTTGTAGCAACATTCCGGTTGAAGGCGTAAAAGTTACCTTAAACGAATTAGGCGCTACCAGAATGACGGATGCTGCCGGTTTCTATAAATTTGGTTATGTGCCGATAGGTCAATATTCTCTACTTGCAGAAAAATTTGCATACTACGATGGCGTTGTTCCTACATTTGAAGTGAAACAAAACATCACTTACACGAAAGACTTCCCTGCCATTTGCTTACTACCCGAGTGGACGGTATTTGGCGCAGTAGCCAACGCTGCCGGCGATGTAATCGTAGGCGCAAAAGTGAAATTGGAAGGTTATGAAAACTATTCTACCACCACCAACCAATACGGCGCATTTGACTTCCCCAATGTGTATGCTCCCAAAACGTATATGCTCACCATTACCGCCCTCGGATACCAACCTCATACTCAAGAAGTAGTGGTAAACAACAATGTGAACTTAGGTACTATTGTACTGTTAGAAATTCCATTCCCGCCGAAAAACGTAGTGGCAAAAGAAGTTGACCCGTTTGTTGAAATTACCTGGGACGAGCCCGTACCGGTTTATCTACCTCCGTTTAATGATTATATTAAATGGTGTGTTAGCGATGAAGTTGCCGGTAGAGTGGGTTATTCCTCCACCGCAGGAAACGACATGACTGTTGCAGCAAGATTTACCCCAAGTGACTTAGCGACCATGGGCGTAGTTAGCGGACACAAAATTTCCAAAATAGCTCTTGGTATGGGAGAGGATTTGAATGCCGTGAACTCAATGGAAATCAGAATTTGGGCAGGTGGTACATCTATTACGGATCCCGGAACATTGGTTTATACACAACCCATAACCGGTTACGCTTCCTTGCCAACGAATGCTATGTCTGAGTTTGTATTAACAACTCCGTTTGAAATTGACGCATCAAAAGAACTTAGAATTGGTTGGAGACTTGTGAATACGATGGGTTATCCTTTTGGCAGAGATGTAGCAGGATCACCCGTAATCGGAAAGGGCGACCTCTTATACTGTACAGCCGTTAATGCTAATTGGATAAGTTGCACTGCTACTTTAGGTGGAAACTTTAATTTCAATTATTCTATAAAAGCCTTTGTAACAAGCACAAGTAAGTCTCCGGTAGTTCTGACTTACGACTCTAAACCAACGGATAATAATATGAATAGTTATTCAGAAATTTCAACTGCGCCTATGATTAGTAACTATATTCTTCCTGAAGAAGAAGATGTTCCGGTTGTAGTGAACAACCCGGAAAGAGGTACCAAAGGCATCTTAGGTTACAAACTGTGGCGCTTAACTCCGGGACAAGAGGCAACTCCGGCTACCTGGACGCAACTTACCGCCAATCCGGTTCCTGCGTTGAAATACACCGATATTACCTGGCCCACCGCCGCTATGGGCAACTACAAATGGGCAGTGAAAACTTGCTACCACGGTGGCGTTGAGTCTGAAGTAGCGTTCTCTAATGTTCTTCCCAAGAAAGTAGCCGTGCCTTATACTATCGCTGTTTCCACCAATACGGGTGAAAATCCGGTGGGCGCAGTAGTTAAACTAACCGGCGCTGACAACTACGAGCAACTCGCTCCATCCACAGGTTTGACCGTATTCCCGAAAGTATTCTGCGGAACTTACACCTTAAAGGTAACGCTTCCGGGATTCTTACCATTTACGCAAAGCATCACCGTAACCGAAGCCGGCGGAACTACTCCGGTATTGTTGGTAGAAATTATCAACGACCCAACCACTCCGGTTGTTGAGTTAACGGATTGCGACGGAGCCAAATTCACTTGGAACCACGTGGCTGAGAAACCGTTCATTGGATTTAAAATTACCTTGAACGATGAAATAGTTGCGGAAGGAATCCAAAATACCCAGTACTTGTTCACCAACCTATTGGACGGCACTTATATTGCCGGCGTTCAAGCCATCTACATTACAGGTGAGTCTCAAGTAGTAAAAGCAGAAGAGTTCACGATTGACTGTATCAACATCAAGACCCTTGAAAAAGGCGATTTCAGACTCTATCCGGTACCTACTGACAACAAACTGTATGTACAACGTACAAGCAACGACCTTGCTCACATCGAACTTTACAACCCGATGGGAATGTTTATCGCAAAATATGAAACGACCCGCAGCATTTACGAAATCAACGTAACTACGCTGGCTGCCGGCACATACTTTGTAAAACTCACCGAAGGCGACAAGACGACTGTAAAGAGCTTCGTGAAGAAATAAACCACAACGCAAAAAGCAAGGGGCTGTCTTAGAAAGGCAGCCCCTTTTTTATTTTCTGACTCTATAGCCTTCCGTCCACCTGCTCTTTGTCTGCTACTCCTTTCACATCATATACCACGCAGTTCGGTTTGCCGAAATCGCGCAAGTTTATGGTTTTAAATTCGTTGTGAGCAACAGCCAAAATAACGGTGTCGAATTTCCGTTTCAATTTGTCTAAGTTTTCTGTTTCAATAGAAATGTGATACTCTTTTTGAATCTCTATGGGATTGGCACGCGGGTCGAAAACAGTGATGTTTGGCGTGTAATCTTTTAAAATGTTGTAAATATCTATAACTCTGGTATTTCTGAGGTCGGCGCAGTTTTCTTTAAAAGTAATGCCTAAAATTAAGATGTGGGCATCTTTTACCAACACTCCTTTTTTGTTCATTAATCGAACAACCTGATTGGCAACGTATTCACCCATTCCATCGTTTAATCTTCTTGCTGCCGACATCACGCGGGGCATCACGCCGTAGTACAACGCTTTTTCTATCAAGTAATAAGGGTCAACGCTGATGCAGTGTCCGCCCACAAGCCCGGGCGAAAACTTCATGAAGTTCCATTTCGATGCGGCTGCCTCGATCACTTCGTGAGTGTCTATCTCCATAGCATTGAATATTTTAGCCAACTCGTTCATAAATGCAATATTCACATCACGCTGCGCATTTTCAATAATTTTGGAGGCTTCCGCCACTTTGATAGAACTTACTTTACAAGTGCCGTTCAGTAATACGGAATTGTACAGATTATCCACAAAATCAGCAATCTCCGGAGTAGAACCGGAGGTTACTTTTTTGATTCGTTCAATGGTGTGCTCTTTATCGCCGGGGTTTACTCTTTCCGGAGAATATCCTGCAAAAAAATCTTTATTGTAAACCAATCCCGAAACTTTTTCCACGAGCGGCAAACAAATTTCTTCCGTAACTCCCGGATACACCGTTGATTCATAAATCACAACGCCTCCTTTTTGAATCACCTTTCCCACGGTTTCGCTGGCTTTTTGTAACGGCATCAAATCAGGGTGGTTGTTAATATCGACTGGTGTAGGCACGGTAACGATAAACACATTACAGCCTCTCAAATCCTCAATGTTGCAAGTAAAAGTCAATCCGTTTTTTAGGGCATCTTGCAACAAGTGTTCCTCCACTTCATGAGTATCATCATTGCCATTTTTCAGCATTTTCACACGTTCGGGATTGATGTCATACCCAACGGTTGGATATTTTGTAGAGAAGAGTCTGGCAAGGGGCAGCCCCACATAGCCTAATCCGATAATGGCGATTTTTTGGGTCATAATTATATTTTTTATAGCATACAGCAGAGGCTTTTCAGCATCTTTTTCTCTGTCAAATTTAGCCGTCATTTTAATAATTTGATATTATTATTGTTTAATAAAGTTTGCATTTGGGTAATTGCGGTGTTGTTGAGTTGTTGCAAACGTTCTGATTGTGTGAACTTCTGCTGAATTAGCAGTGCGTTTATACTTTCCATATTCGACAAAACAACTAATTGTTCCAATGTAGCGTAATCTCGCATATTCCCTTTCTCGTTAGGGTTTTGGTCACGCCATTCTTTTGCGGTCATTCCAAAAAGGGCGACATTCAACAAATCGGCTTCACTTGCATAAACGTAATTGATTTGGTCTTTTGTGAGGGTTTTGGGAATGAGATTTTGGCTTATCGCTGATGTGTGAATTTGATAATTGATTTTTGATAGGGTGCGTTGCAAATTCCATTCGAGTGAAAGACGCTGGCTTTCATCGCTTTTCAAACGCTTAAATTCCTTTATCAACAAAAACTTAAATTCAGGGCTTAACCAAGTTGCAAATTCAAAAGCAATATCAGAATGAGCAAAAGTTCCACCTCCATAACGCCCCGGTTTTGCAGTAATTCCAATAGCATTGGTACGCTCAATCCATTGTTTAGAAGTAAGCACAAAACCATTATCGCCGCTTTCATTTTTAATGTTACCGAATTCCGTAACATTAAAATTTGGGTTGTTAATTTGCTCCCAAATACCCATAAATCTGATGGTGTATCTGGTACTCAACCAATGCGAAATAACAAGTCCCGTTGCTTCGGCATTCTTAAATTTTGCCATATCGGTAAGCGAAATATAATCTTCTTTTTGGAGCGACAACAAAACTATTTCTGTTCCCCCAACTATTATTTTGTCTTTTTTTGCCATAACTATCTACTAAAAATTATTAACGCAAATTTTTCGGTTTAATTTTCATATTGTAAAACATGAACGCCCATTCGTCAATAATTTCGTCAATAATTTTAGAGGTTGGTTTTCCGGCGCCGTGTCCTGCCTGCGTTTCAATTCGTATCATCACCGGTTTGTCGCCAGCCTGTTTTTGCTGCAACGTGGCAATATATTTGAAAGAGTGCGCCGGCACAACGCGGTCGTCGTGGTCGCCGGTAGTTACAAACATTGCCGGATACTTAACGCCCTCTTTGATGTTGTGCAAGGGAGAATATTTGTACAAATATTCAAACATCTCTTTGCTCTCTTCGCTGGTGCCATAGTCGGAAGCCCAATACCTTCCAATTGTAAAATGCTGATACCGTAGCATATCCATTACGCCCACGGCGGGTAATCCCACTGCAAAAAGTTTGGGACGTTGGTTAATGACCGCTCCTACCAGCAATCCGCCGTTGGAACCGCCTTGCAGGGCTAAATATTTTGACGAAGAATACTTGTTGGCAATAAGGTATTCTGCAGCGGCAATACAATCGTCGAATACGTTTTGTTTTTGCATTAAAGTGCCTGCTTTGTGCCAATTTTCGCCATATTCGCCGCCCCCGCGCAGATTTACAACCGCTAAAATTACACCGTTTTCTAACAACGGAACTCTTGAAATGGAAAATCCGGGCGTAATGGCATGGTTAAATCCGCCGTAACCATACAGCAAAGTCGGGTTTTTGCCGTTTAGTTTTATCCCTTTTCTGTAAGTTAAAAACATCGGAATTTTGGTGCCGTCTTTCGACTTAAAGAACACCTGTTCGGTAACATAGTTTTCCGAATCAAATTTAATTAACGACCTTGAATATTCCGTAGAAACATTATTTTCAATATCATATTTATAAATGATGGATGGGGTGTTGAAAGAAGTGTAACTGTAGAAAGTGATTTTATCTTTCGGTTCGCCGCCAAACCCGCCGATTGAGCCCACAGGTACCTCAAGCGGATACGAATTTTTGCCGTAAGTATCAAAAATTTCGATGTAACTGTGCGCATCTTTCATATAATTGGCAATCAGTTTTTCGCCCACATACGAGATGCCGCGCAACACATAATCTCGCTCCGGAATCACATCTTTCCATAAGTTTCTGTTAGCGGGGTCTTTAACCGGAGCTGCAATTAATCTGTAATTTGAAGCGTCATCATTGGTCATGATATAAATTTCATCATGAATCACATCCACAACATGATAGTTTTTTTCAAAATCCGTAATAATGGGGGTAAACTTTTTGTCGGTACTCTTTTTAAACGCGAGCGCATTTCCCGAAGTTGATTCAGTGGTATTCAAAAACAGATATTTTTCATCTTCGGTTGCATAAATGCCGAAAGAGCGTTTGGGATTGTTGGGTTCCGAATAAATCAAGATGTCTTTTTCTTGCGGGGTACCCAATTTGTGAAAATAGACCATGCAATTCTCGTTAGTTCCTTTAAGCGCGTCTCCCGCTTTGGGTTCGGGGAAGCGGCTGTAGAAAATGCCATCCTGATACGTAGAAATTCCCGAAAACTTAATCCATTTCAGGTGGTCGGGCAGCATTTCGCGAGAATCAATATCCATAAACAGAAACTCCCGCCAGTCGCTTCCGCCTCTTGAAATACTGTAAATGAGCGTTTTACCAT
>Ga0209628_10003167_pt1 | contig 11416 bp, 7 predicted proteins | sample TergutCu122P4_FD_187285 | JGI IMG/M metagenome (GOLD analysis project Ga0209628, IMG submission 187285) | Cubitermes ugandensis P4 segment gut microbial communities from Kakamega Forest, Kenya - Cu122 P4 (SPAdes) (version 2) | ecosystem: Host-associated > Arthropoda: Insects > Digestive system >...
GTGTGCGGCAAGTATGTAGTACATTGAACATAATACGGCACAAAGAGTAAGTGATTTGCAAGTTTTGCAATGTAAAAAACAATTAGAGCTTTGTAATTCGATATACTCGTATTTCATTAAGCGTTGGAGTCTTTGTTCAGTTGATATTACAGTTTGTTTCTCCGTATTCAGTATTGAATTACTGTATTAGTTATTATGTAAATGATGTGCAATTGTTGTGTGAAAAAGATAATCTGGTATGTTCGTTCGCCGTAGCATACCATCTCATCTTTTTGGGGAAGAATGTAACCGGCCAGGGTCCGTAGTTCGAATCTCGGACTAGACAACCAGTAAGATGCGAAGATAAACTGGTGGTCGGGCATGGCTAGTTTATATTGAAGGGGGAGAGGTAGAGTTTGTTTTGGTGTACAGACGTGCACCTGCCAGGCCATATGAATAAGACTGCTGTGTTCCCCTTTCCACATATGATTTGATTCTCATGCTTTTGCGGTGTCAGCAGTGCACTGGTGTTCACTGTTACAGTATCTGTGTCACCAAGGTTTTATGCAGATGTTCATTGTTCACGCTTGAGTTGTTCCTAAAGTGGCTGTTCGTTAACATAGGGGGTAGATAGATGGAAAGAACGAGCATGCAGATTCAAGTCAGTCATTCAGTTCTAGAATCTCAACGAATAAAGAATCAGTCATTCAGTTGTAAAATCTCGACGAACTACGAGCAACCAAGGCAGTCGGTTGTAGAATCTCAGCGAATAAAGAATTACTGAAAGAGCAGAGCGGTCTCTAATTCCTCCTGTTTATTCCTTGAGAGGGATCCTTGCTTACGACGAGCTACAAAAATTGTTGCGTCCGAAGTCGTGCAAATTAGACAGACGGTTACAGAATTGACGTCTGTATTTCACTCATTTCATATTTAATGAGATCCGCATACGTTTTCCTAAGCAATCAGAAAGTGTAGAGTTATTCATTTTGCAATTGAGTGTTTTTGTAAACGTTCGTAATTTTTCTTTCGAAAAACCACCGCTGCATGTGCACCAAATTTCACATCTCTCAGATGAGCGGTCGTTGATAAAACTACCTATAGTGAACGAAGAGTTTTAAAGCCTTACCAAAACATTTTATTTCATGCGTAACAAACTCTGCTTCAGTAGGCCACCTGCATGTGTCTTGCCGTTGTCAAACAGAACCTGTATTCCTGTGTTAGGTTCAGTACACATTGCTTCCGTATGTGTAACATCATGGAGACATATTTCATGCAGTGAACATCGATCTATAGTGTATCTGGCACTGTAACGACCTACATGTGGGTCAATTACAGAAATAGCAAACAGCGTGGAGATAACATCGCATAAGTTATTGATTATTACGTAGGCGAAAGAAGTTGGCGTTTTTAGCTCGGCTGTAATATTGTTCGGTGTTCTGCCACAAATTGAAATTGCGGGACTCGGTACAAAACTAAAAATTAATAAATCTTCAAGATAATCCGTCTAACACAACAATATTCATTCAAAAGTGTTGCTACTCTGTTGAATAAACATAATTTTGTTGGATGGCCTATTTTTAAAGATTTGTTATTGCATATTCCATAGCACAACAGGATAAATTCCATAAAATTAAAATTAGAAAGTTTATGTTTACGAAACGTGAATTAATGTAACACGAAGATTTGGTTTATGAAGAACAGTCATTTACACATTTATTCTGGCAACTAATACATTTTTGCGCTTTCGAAGGAAATATTTCAACATTCAAAAACGCGAAATTAACGAAATTTGTGTAGCGTTCTTTTGTGTTGCTCTTTTTATTGTTGCCTTGTCCTTTCCTAATAAAAACAATGCTTCCTACAGTGAAATAAGTGAACAATAGGTTGGGAGGCCAAACATCTTTACACCGTAAGGTAGTGTACAGTAATTTACACATATAGGCCTGATTACTTGACTGCTCTTGTTATGACAACTAGCGCAAAGTCGTCTTAGTATGAGTGATTATTTTATGTCTTTAAGGTGTGTCATCCCCGTTGTGTGTGTAACTCGTTGGGAGGGAGAAGGATTGTTTTGACGATCCTTCTCCCTCCCAACGATTATTTTATGTTTTATTACATTTTCAAGGAGAAGTGAGTCGCTTTTTTCTGCTCAGGAACCAGTTGAAATTTTTGCCATTTAAGTGAATTGTATCGCAGTGAACTTTCGGGCTACTCCAGAGTATTCGTCAGTCTGCTTCTTTTGGGGTGCATTTTTTATTAGCTTATTAGTTCAATGAATGAAAAAAAGAATTACGGGAAGTGAGGCAGGGTTGCGGTTCCCTCACAAAATACGTGAAACCTTACAAGGGGTTATGTGAGATATATTTCATGCCATTGTCAAACACGAGTTAAAATGGCGTAGAATATCCTCGCCGTTTTCTTTTGTGCGTTTTGTTTGGATGGAATAAATAAAGGGTTTTTTTTTAACGGCAGAAGCATTTGTATGCTTTAGTGCTTTTGCGAGTAGTTTAGTATAGAAATTATCTAATAAAAGTGTGCTTGAACTTATTTTATTATTGTAGGTACACAGATTTTTGCATTAAATGTACCCATTCCTAATCTTGTGTCAGTCATTCTGATTGAGATCGTGGTAGCCGTTTAATATCAAGCTGTAAGATAAGCTCTCAATACATACTGTAACGAATATTTTAGATTATTAGTTCTATATATGGAGCTCACTTCAGGAAATAGAGGAATTTCCCGAAGAAAATTGTGTTACGGTCACATACTTTTTATGTTTCACAGCGTAGCAGCTTATCCATTTTGGGGTATATTCGCATTGTTGGCAATAACATTCATGAATGTGTATTGTGGTGTGGCTAGTGTCAAATAAGTCTGTCAGCAATAAGCAGTATGTCTGTATCTGCGACAGATGAACATTAAACCCATGATTAATTAGCCTTCTCGTATAATCCAGACCTTTTGGTGTTCAGTTGTTTCCCTGCAGTGGCAGTTTTTAGAAAATTGTTTATAAATATGGGGCAACTATTTTTATGGTTAAAAATTTTGAATTTGTTTCCCCAATTTTATTTAAGCCGGACTGTAGCAGTATTAATAGAAATTCACTTTATTCTCCGTCTTGTTAGAATAGGATTCCTTATGTCTCACGCAAAGTGTGTAATAAAGAAGGATAAGGTGTATGTCATTAGGCATCGAGAATGATAAATTTGCGTGTTGGGAGATTACAGATATACGTATACATATACAGACCTTGTTGCATAAGCGTAACTTGGGGAATGCAAAGGGGCAAATGCCCCACCAATATTTTTTCTGCCTGAGAATATTGTTTTGCGACTGAAATGAGGGAAACAACAAATATTTTCTAAACGATTAAATGTTGGTGTAAAAAAACGAAAAAAAAAATGAAAAACCTCCTTTCAAACGCACCATCACTATCTATAGCTTGAATCCTTCATAAATTAAATTTCCTAGTACCAATGTTCGGTAGTTTTGATGCGTTAAGTACAAATCCTACTGCTCTTTGAACCGTGGTAATGTTTAATGTTACATGTACAAACGGATTAATAATAATAATTTACAATATTATGGTGGCCACGCATACGGAAACATAATAATTCCGAGATCAAGCGGCTGGTGCTCTTGCCTCCTATTCAGAAGGATCAGGGTTCAGGTCTCGGCCTAGAAATCGTTAAACTTAATAAGATTTATCGCGTTTTTCTTCAGTTCCTTCAGGCAAAATTCAGAACACTCTTTCAAATTACATCTCCGTCGCTCCTATACCCTTTCACGTTTAATCACCAATGGCAATTTCATCTGAGCTGCTTACAGAAGCTTTGCCTATTGGAACCTTCATGATTGGCTGCCTGAGGGTTTGTTTTGTTTTGTTAGTAATTTAAAATAAGCCACAACTACTTCCATTTTTCCTCACTTTAAATTTAAAATCATTTTTACATTTTATGATAAATAGCCAATGTAAATATGGAAGTGTTGTAACTGAAATTACCAGCATTGAAATTTTGTGTGGGTGAATTCCAGCTTCATTTAATGAGGGTGTTTCATGTAGAGAGACTAATATCAAGGAATGAGATGGTTATATATTTATAACTGACAAGTAGATAAGGATTGGAAAATGTGCGGTCGTAGCCTATTTGAAGTATGAAAAGATTCAGAGTAAGGCTGCTACAGAAGAATCAGCCCAGCCGGTAGTCAAACCGGGTGCCCGCATTCCTGACACCCTGGCCAGTTTGGAAATAGATATGAATGACAAATATGAGACGTCTTTTGTTTAAAATTTTCGCAATCAGACAGTACAAATATTCCTGGTAATTCTAAAATACGTGATTTGTGAAGGTGAGAGGAATGGAATCTGTGGCTACAATTTTTTTTTCGTATGTGCTAGGCTGACTATTTGTTTTGATAACTTTTAAAAGTTTCATTTTCTTTTCACAAGCGTTGAACATTGTTTCACTGTAATACAATTTCTCGCTGTAAGAGAATGAAGCGGACTGCAATAGCTCTTAGCATTTATACATATCAGAAAGACAGAGTCGACGACCCGCTGTTTCCAGCATTTCACATACGTATTAGAGTGATGTAAGGTTTTCTCACAGCTCCAGGTACAAGGAAAATTGTCCCTGTACACGCCATGTAGGCGCATGGGCACTTAAATGTAGGTAAGTGGTCAGCCTCACACCTCGGCCGCTTTGTCCCGGAAAAAGAGACCACAGTAGCCATTGCACAGGAGACTGCAGCGCCTATATTTTGAATCAATCAGCGCAGGTTAGTGAACTCGGGTTTTAAGGTTCTCACAACGGTGTTAATAAATATTCAGTTCTTCAGGGATATGACGCCGTCCCGATTGGAAATATTAACATAGGTGTTACGAACCGACACGGAGTCTTATCTCAGAAGAATTGGATGTTCTTACTGCATTTTGTGTTTAATTATGAGGTTTTTTTTACATGATTCTGAACTTTCTCGGAAGTTGTGACTTCGCATGAATAAGATCCGAGATCTGTTACGAATAATGTGCAAGCTTATCATGAAATATATGTTTGACCGACTGTACAAACTAGGTTGCGGAGTAAGAAAAACGGAATTCTGGCGTCAATTTATCTGAAAGTTTCACAGTAGATCCTGGGAAAATTTCGTTTGCGAATTCTCATAGCAGTGCTACTGAGAACAATAAAGTTAAAAAAAAGACTCTTATAGACAATATTTAAGGATACAAGATATTGTTATAGACACAGTTCCACGACGGCCAGTGTTTTATGATGCCGTTGTGAAATGCGGTGAAAGTGTCAGTCAATTTTTGCGGCTGTCTAGGTTATGACACCCTCTTTTAGTATGGCATGTGTCATTACTTTATGCTGCCTCCATCATCAGGGTCAATAAATCACCAATTCTTCGAAGTTATTGTTACACAAAATATTTGGATGATACAATATAGCGCCCCCCCCCCCCCAAACCAGGAGTTCGTCAGTATTTTGTTGGGATTAGAAAAGCATGAAAGTGAGATACCCTCTTGTGGCAGATGTCTGTGTTTCTTGAAAATTCACAAATGCCATAAACAGTTATTAGTGGGAGATACTCCAGAATGGCGGTGACAAGCCATAAGGTTATTGTTTTCTTATAAAATAAGGAAAGTAACACTTATGCTGTAAAGACCGTGCTGTATGTGTTATACGCACATAGGTGCGTATAACACATACAGTTCTAATCGATCTAAAGAAGAGGACCGCATAGACCCAGCTGTGATAGGTCAGGATGGCCTTTAGTAGAAGTTCGGAGACGAGGCTCGTGCACGCACTTGCTAAGTGGTTGTAATACTGCTCTGTGTGTGTACAAATACTTTACGTCTGTAAGAATTGCGGGTATATTCTGAGAAGAACAGAAGAAGAAACCTTTATTTGAGCAACTAGTAGTCTGTGCTAGTAGCAGTTCTGAGAGTTCTTTTGAAGAATAAAAAGAAGTTAACCTACTTTTCTAGTAAGTGCTCCCGATGTACGAAAGAACTTTTCTTTTTGGAAAGTTACCAGGCAACGCCCGTTTAGCGTTCTAGGAACAACAACATGTAGATGAAGATGAGTACGGAACGACGGTTGAAATGCTGTCGGAGAAAATCCGAAGTTCTCGGAGAAAAACCTGTCCTAGTGCTACTTTATCCACCAAAACCTCACATGGACTGACCTGGTATCGAATCCAAGTTTCAGGGTTGAAAGGCCGGCAACCAGTTTACCCAGAATTATTTTAAAGTTTTAGTCCTTACAGCTCTGTTATACCTCGTATCCCATAAAAAATCTGTCTGTTAAATCTGTTTAGGAAATACATCTCACTGTATTGTGGAAATAATACGAAACACAAAAATGCATTGTATGGTTTCTGAATTTGGAACCCCGTGGTACACATAAACACTGGGCTTTAAGGGGCTAATAAATCTGTGGTGTCAGGAGTTATTCTTTCATTTCTTGAAAGAGCTTACAGCCTGGGACATTCGAGTTTCTCACATCGTAATGATAAAGATACAAATCTTTGGAGAATCAACGCTGTATCTACTGGTAACCGTCGTTTAGAGAAGTGTGCTGCTTCCTTGTGGATGGTCTAGCAATCCGATAATATGGAATTCTACATTCTGCTCGCTGGTTCAAAACGTAGAATTCCTTAACGTTAAACCTAAAGTAATCATGAGGCTTTATAGGGCTAAAGGAAAAAGGAGATGTCTCCCTATAGACAGCGTGTTTGTTGATTTTTAATTTGTATAATTGAAAAAGGAAATACAAGATACTGTGCAACGCTGTAAGATGCTAAATACTTATTTATGATACAGTAAAGTGCATCGAACAAGTTTTGTAGAGACAACTGAAGTGTATTTTATGTCCACTGCACGTTTATCTTAAGCCTTGCTTAAATTTTTCGATATAAACAGAAGTGAAAGAAGCGTTCCTAACTGTATCACACACGTGGCCGGAAAATACCAGCCCAAAAAGTATGAAAGTTTTTTTCTTCATAGTTTCTATGGAGTCTGGGGTATCTTACCTAGGTCAGCTCTAGGATCTCCGTATCTTCGCTATGTACAACGGCGGAACTTAAATTATTAATCATCAGGAGTGTTTTGGGTATGCTGTTGAAAATAACATGCGGGCGAATGTTGAAATGAACCTTGGAACAGTCCTTTTTCTGCAGCACGCAATGAACGTGTTGCGCTACACATTATAACCTTGACGATAGCTGAAGTTAGTGGTCAGCTTCACGATCCGGCCGCTTGATCTCTATGGAAAAAGCCCCTGGTACCCATCTGATAGGAGTTTTGATGGGCTCAAGCCTTGGTGTGAACGCTTTGAAGAAGACTTTTTTAAGTTTCTTGCCCTGCCGGAATTCGAAGCACGACTCTGGTCGCCGGCCAATAGGCTAGTGAATGTGCTGAGGTATCCCGGCTCTTACATTTGTAAAGTCGACACAAAAACACGACATAAAGTACTGTCCTCCTCTACTGGAACCCAAGATTCAGTACACTTCTGTCATTCCATGGTTCGAGCGGTTAGTCTTCTAGTGGTCACCACAGAGACCAGGATGGAATCGTGGGCCAGTCCGTGTGCGATTCGTGGCGGAAAAGTGACGCTGGAACGCGGTTTTCTTCGAGTATTTCGCTTTACCCCTCAGTGTCACTCTACCAATGTCCTATGCTCATTCAGTCATCTACAACCGATACTATACAACCTTAGCAATTGATGTCGTCTTTAAATAATACTTAAAACGCACAACCACGTCCAACACTTTACTTTCTAACTAATGCACACAACGTTAAAAACGTACAGTTATTAAAACATTTTAAAATAAGGAAGCTGCTCCAACATGTTTCGGTTTACAAGGAAACTATCATCAGGGAGCCTGAACCATTTGAATAAAATCCATATTATCACATTGCATTTATTTAAGATCCCTTTAATAATGTCCTCACATCCATATTTATTTATAGCAAATGATCTCTCTGTGCTCTTCCCACCTAAAATTTTGTATAATTTTCTTACGTCTCATGCGTACTGTTTGTGCCGCTCATCTCAATGGTATAATAAAATTCATTGATCGTCTGACTCGGTATATGTCCATTTGCTAATTCTGTAGTGTATTTCTTGTATGGCTGTCCTGAGCACAGCAGGTGTCACGGTACATATGCGTCGGCAGATGCAGACATTCTTTACGATAAGCTGCCTTGCTCGGTGCGGCGATAAAACAAAGACGTATTTACTGGTGTGGGTTAGGGAGACTAGAAATCAGGAACTGGCCATGATTTACGGTCCTGCAGGTGGGTAGAGCTATAATTTTTACAGTATTCCGTACTTCATACGTTGATTTAATGCGGTTCTTTCTCTCAGAAACTGGACTTCAGGTACGCAAGTGTGAGAGCGGGAGATAAGCGTTTTGTGCACGAACGAGGACAAACTGAAAATATAATGCTAAAGTAGTATCTGTCTGTCTGTGTTTCATATCCGAAATTAGACTACGCATTGCGGTTGAGTGTGAGATTTGGGGACTCGGTACTGCAAGTTCATTTCATAACAAGTCGCCTACGTCAGCAGGTTGTTTTACCCATAACAACACACCATTGTTACATAACAGATCTTGTTCGGCTACGTTTCATTTCGACCTTTACGGTAGACCTGCTTCTCCGCTGAAGATGGAGGCAGTATATTCCTCCGAAACGCTGTTAGCCACCTACCAGCCTGCACGGTATCCTGACCCTGAAGCCATCATGTACGTGGGAAAGCTGTTTTATCCGTGCATAAAAAATATCCACGTCATTCAAGAGTAAAGGTATAGCCCCATGCATTCTTTATCTCGGCAGTACACGGAGGTGAGGGGTTAAATACACGTCATGACCGCTTTACCCCCTGTAAAGAAACCCCAATCACCTATTCGACAGGCGGATTGGTGGGCCCAGAGCCAGTTGGGCACTATGGAGAAGAGAAATGTCTTGCCCCTGCCGAAAATAGAACTCCGGATTCCAGTTCGTCTAACCCGTAGCCTTGTCACTAGATTATCATTACGCCTCATTGCATGTGATGTGACTCATTTAACGTTGTGTTCTTTCGTGGCTTCATCCGTCACGTAGTGGGTTCATTTGTAACGGCAAATCCTACAGTCAGCACCATTTCATACATTAGGGCCGCGTCATTCGTATGAGGCTGTAAACCCGGGGGACGACTTCTTTGCTAACCTCTCTCAAAGGCAGAGGCACGTCAGTATTACGTCTCTCTTGTATTTCTAGGTCACTGGCGTAACGCAGTCTGCGTCAGCCTTCAGCATGACGTCACGGAATTCCATTTCCGTGCCTACTGCATGGGAAATGGACCTGACAAGTATGCTAGCGCCTTTCTTCCTACGAAGATAACTGGCATTCTGAGTTACAGCTCTCGGATACTACCTCCAAGTTTTCAGTGGGGCGTTGTGCGTTCAAAAAGTTGTGTCACGGGCTGATGCTTCTGATTTGTATTTTTGAGGCACCTGGTTCGAATCTTGGACGGAGCATAAACTATCCTTATTTAGATTTCGCTTGCTTTTCTTCAGTCCGTACAGGCAAATGTCAGGATACTGCCTCAAATCCGGCCAAGGCCGCTTCCTTCCACATCCTTCCCTATTCATTATTCAGGAGTCAAAAGTACAATTCGACGCTATATATTTTGAGCTACCTACAGCCGTCTTACACAAATCGCAAATATAAAAGTGCAAAACTTTATTTGCAAGATTTGCCAGTTACTGTTTGCACGAAACCTGTCGCACTGGCTGAACAGTGGCAGACTGTCACGTTTACTGCAGTAACAACAGGCAGGAGACTCGCGAAAATTTCCTTTTCAAAGAAACTTCCACACCACATGTCTGAGCAGACTCCTTGTTTCCCTACCCTACACAAACATAGTCTAGGTTGTTCCAAAAAAATGCGTTCAATTTATGTACATTCGTGAATATTAAATCAAAACAATTTATACGGTGTTGTGGCTAACGTAACGCTTCGGCCTCCTCACCCTTATTGCATGGAGTTTTCATTTGACTCAGAGCATGTTAGGATAAGACAGTGCCCATAAATTTTCTAAAAACCCAGCAGCCACCTCAGAATTTTAGGCATCAGCAGGGTGGCATAAAGCAAGTTCCACAATAAGGAACCACCGTACAAAATGTAGTCGTCAAGGCGACCTGAATCCCAGGATTTGTGCACCTCCGAGATAATGTTGCAAAAAGGGTAAACGTTACCACTGCTGGTTACGGAGCTCCTTTCATTCAACCACGGGAATGCCTGAACTATCTCGGTGCACAGATCACAGATCCTACACGTTAATATTGTCGACCTGACTACAGTGAAACCTGTATAAAACTGAACGTGCATGAAATGGAAAGCTATTTTGAACAGGAAAGAATCTGGTCACATTTAAAGAATACAGATTCCGTTTACAATTAATGCAGGAGCCGTAAACTGCCAAAGAAGGGTAGGTGTGTGAAACAAATTATGAACATTTACACCACCAAATAACTGTTAACTGAGTTTTTAACCGAATAAATTAAAGCTGAACATACATTGCTGCTCCTGTGCTGGTTTAAGCACCATGCTGTGAAGACGTATTGTGGCGTGGGAATGAAATGTGGAGGTGAATATTTTCGGAGTTACACTTTTATGACTTTGATTTAGAAATCTGCATAAAACGGAATCTTTTTTATAGCAGTCTGTTTGAGCAGGCTTCACTTTGCATCTTGATGTTTTATGAAGCGATCCACAAATAAACCGTTGTGAAAAAAACATCACAAAACGGCGTTCTACGTTGTTGCCGACTGTTGCTCTGATATGTAATAACTGACAACTTTAAGTAGCGTCATTTGGGATACTGTCGAATGACTGCGGTTATTTATCACGAGAAATGTTAGAAAGGGATCATAGCCTATTTACTTAACATCGAATAACTGAATGCGAAATGGTTAAAAATTATATATCTGGGGTGTATGAACTGTATTATTGCACATTCATATAATTAGCCATTAATGCGTTTTTCTTTGCTGAATACCTCCGTCAAGATGGCCGAAACGTATAGGAAATGTACCACACGTCATATATCAATATATCTAATTACAGTGCAGTTGCCGATACATATATCAGCAACTGCACTATAATTATACACGAGGGCAGTCCATAAAGAAACCGGATATTTTAAATAGCCAGACAGCGAGCGCGCGCAGCACGCTCGCGATGGTGGCGTTGTATAGCGGGGACTTTAAGCTTTATTCTGACACCAGCAGTATCACGCCATCTCAATTAGTCATCGAGTGACATGCGCTTGATTGAGTGTGTGTTTAGTACCCTCGGCCATTTTTTGCAAGTTGAAACATGAAGGATCTTGAGGAGCAACGCGTTTGCGTCAAATTCTGTTTCAAATTGGAAAAAAAACTTTTACCG
>Ga0209628_10003168_pt1 | contig 11415 bp, 9 predicted proteins | sample TergutCu122P4_FD_187285 | JGI IMG/M metagenome (GOLD analysis project Ga0209628, IMG submission 187285) | Cubitermes ugandensis P4 segment gut microbial communities from Kakamega Forest, Kenya - Cu122 P4 (SPAdes) (version 2) | ecosystem: Host-associated > Arthropoda: Insects > Digestive system >...
TGTTGCGCCGCAAGTTACTAACGTTACATTTACAGAATGTAACAATGAAGTTGGCACAAGAGACATCACAGACAACAGTGTTGTTGTGGTATTTACCAACTCCGGCGTGAATATCACGCATTACGGTTTGGTTGTAAGTTGTGATTTTGATACCGTTATCATTACGCAAATTTTTGAAAACGGCGTTCTAACCATTACCGAACGAGGCGAACCAAACTATGCAAATTGCATTTGCCACACCGATGTTTCCTATACAATCAGCGGAATTTCGGAAAGCAATGTTAATAAGATTGTTATTAATGGTAATGTGGTTTGGACAGCAGGTGAGCAACCGCCTCAACCTTCAAATCCTCTTGTTGGTTTATGGTACTCGCAAGAGCCGTATATTGGCTTAGTTCCGTATATTGAATTTACGGCTGATAATCGTTTTTTACATCATTTCCTGTTTGAGAACTGGAATTATAATCTAATTTGCGATACGCTTATTCTTACTAATCCGGTAAATAATCAAAAAAGCAAATTTATGTTATCTTTCGTAAATGAAAATGAAATTATTATTTATAATTTTTTGAATGGCATAATAACCGCAGATGTAAAAAATATACATTTTATCAGACAACAAACGCAGCCAATTTCAAACGGCAATGTTTTAATGTTAAAAGTAGATTATTTAACCAACACTTTTGAAGGCGGTTATGAATTTGCCTTTGATAATGTTCCAAATAGTTTTACCATTAGAAGAGAATATCAGTCACCCGGAGATTTTGGTTATATAAAATTTTTCTATGATGAAATTAACGAAATGTTATTTTATGGTACAATAATTTGGATGGGCGAGGGACAAATTTATTTTCCTCAAAATATTTTGCCTGCCTCTGCATTTGATTTTACTTTTTTAGATAATATTGTTTTTCCAAATGACTTTGAAAATATTGGTGCATATCCACCAACCAACAGTGATTATACTAATGTTTGGTTAAGTGTAGAAAATTTAGCAAAAGTTCGAGATTATTTAATTGCAAACCCTGAACAGACAGTCAAAATTTTTCTTTACACGCCCTGCGTAGGCATCGGCGACCCTGCACATTGGGATTGGATTTTGTTTTTGAAAAAATAAATAATCTTAAAAAGATAATAAAAATGAAATCACTTAAATTTTTCTTTTTAACAGTTTTTGCGGGAATGATGTTTGTTTCCTGCAATCATACAGACCCGCTGCCAAATAACAGTTTGGTTGGAAAATGGGCTTTTGTAGATTTAGACGGTATTACGCTTGAAATCACAGATAGCGTAATAATGTTTATGCCTGTCGTGCCAAATCCTGTGCCGTCTGAAACGAGGGAATATAAATGGATTTCTAACGATTCCATTGAAATTACGTCTCAACATCAAACTTGGGGTGTTGGTACAACGCACAATAAAGTAATTTTCCACACGCCCGACAGCGTTACAATTACAGGATGGTATTATGGAACTTCGCCAACTGATGAGCCACTTTTTCGTGATGTACCACTGAAAAGAATCGGCGATTTGCCAGAAACTCTTAATTTGAATTTTCAACAAATTTACAACTCAAATGATTTCAGTTTGAAGTTTGATTCTGTACTTAACGATTCAAGATGTCCAAGTGACTGGGAATGTGATTGGGCAGGAAATGCGGAAGTAAAGTTTATTTATGTTGATAAATATTATACAGGGCAACAAAGTTTTGTTTTAAACACTTTACCAAATTTTAGAAACGACACAACTATCGGCAATGTTAATATCAAACTTGTTGAATTGTCGCCTTACCCTTCAACAGCAACTATGCCAATACCGCAAGAAAATTATGTTGCAAAAGTTTTATTAACAACAACAAATTAACTCTGAACCAAAAAACTGCGATGCAATTAAATTTGCACTGCGGTTTTTTTATATTTCTCTACAAAATTTTTTATCTATTTTATTCTTTTTTTAATTTCAGCACTCTCTTTTTCATACCCCGGTTTATTCAAAAGAGCAAACATATTTTTCTTGTATGCCTCAACGCCGGGCTGGTCAAACGGATTCACGTCCAAAATGTAGCCGCTTATGCCGCACGCTTTTTCAAAGAAATAGAGCAGTTGCCCAAGAGAGTTTTCGTCAAGTTTTGGCAGCGTAATTTTGATGTTCGGCACGCCACCGTCAACGTGAGCAAGCATTGTACCGAGTTCCGCCATTTTATTGACAAAATCAATGCGTTTGCCTGTAAGAAAATTCAAGCCGTCAAGGTCTGCCTCGTCTGCGGGGAATAGTTTTTCGTAATTGCTATTTTCAACCGAAATAACCGTTTCAAACAACACTCTTTCGCCCTCCTGCAAATATTGTCCCATTGAGTGCAAATCGGTTGTAAAATCAACTGCGGCGGGGAAAATTCCCTTGTTTTCCTTACCCTCGCTTTCGCCGTAAAGTTGTTTCCACCACTCGGAAATGTAATGCAGTTTTGGATGAAAATTTGCCAAAATCTCAATTTTTTTACCATTATTATATAAAATATTTCTTGCAGCGGCATATTGCATTGCTATATTTTGTTCAAAATCACTCTTTGCTGTTATCACTTGCATAAATCTTGCACCTGCCATCAAAGCGTGAATATCAAAGCCGGCAACTGCAATCGGCAGCAAGCCCACAGGCGACAGCACCGAAAAACGCCCGCCAATATTGTCATCAATAATGTACGATTTGTAGCCCTCTTTGTCGGCTAAAATTTTTAATGCACCACGTTTTTTGTCTGTAATTGCAATAATCAATTTTTGCGCCATCTCTTTGCCCTGCTGTTTTTCAAGTTGTTCGCGCAAAAGACGGAATGCAAGTGCGGGTTCGGTGGTTGTACCCGATTTTGAAATTGAGATAATACCAAACTTATGATTTTTGAGAAGTTGTTGTAACTCAAACAAATAGTCCTCGCCGATGTTTTGCCCTGCATACAAAATAGCAGGGAAATTGCGCTCTGTCTGCAAAAAATCAAACGAATTTGACAGAGCATCAATAACTGCTCTTGCCCCTAAATAACTACCGCCAATGCCTACCACCACTACAATTTCACACTCTTTTTGCAGTAGTTTTGCTGTTTGCTCAATGTCCGACAAAAATTCGTCTGTTGTTTCGGTTGGCAAATTCAACCAACCAAGAAAATCATTGCCTTTTCCTTTTCCGCTGTGTAACAATTCGCAGGCATTTTGCGCCTGATTTTTAATTTCCTGCGAAAATTCAATTCCCGCATTTTCTAAATTTAGTTTAATCATTTTTTTAAAATTTAATTTTTTTATTTTTTTTTATCTTTACTATGCTGTTTGAAATTCTATGCAAAGATAATATTTTTTTTAATAACTTGCCAACACAAATCATAAAAAATTACTATATTTGCAAACTTTTTTAATTATATTTCTAATTAAAATTTGTATAAATTATTTAAAAAAGATGTTATATATAAAACTTTTTTATACATTTTTCAAAATTGGACTTTTTGGGTTTGGTGGCGGTTACGGAATGCTGTCATTAATACAGTTTGAGGTTGTAGATAGTGGGCAATTTATTGATATTGAAGAATTTACAAATATTGTAGCAATTTCACAAATTACTCCCGGTCCAATTGGTATAAATTGTGCTACTTTTGTTGGCTATACTGCTACTGGTAATATTTTTGGCTCATTTTTAGCAACTTTTGCCGTAGTTTTACCCTCTTTTGTAATTATGTTATTGCTTGCAGAAATAGTTTCAAAGTTCAAAAACAACAATATTTTTATTGCTGCTATGTCTGTTTTACGACTTGCAGTTATAGGATTGATTGCTGCTGCTGCGCTATTTTTGATTACAGAGGAAAGTTTTGGAAATAATTATATGGATATTGTTTCGTGGATATTATTTGTTATGACTTTTATTGCTGTAAAATTTCTAAAAATAAGCCCTATACTAATGATTTTAATAGTTGGAATTTTTGGAATATTATATTTTTGAAAAATTTTATTATTGTATAAAAAAAATATTGTTGGTTTTGAACTTAAAACCTATCATAATAGCCGGTCCTTGTAGTGCCGAGACAGAAAAACAGGTGCTTGCAACAGCAAAGGAACTCTCTAAAATAGGAGTTGCTATTTTTCGTGCTGGAGTGTGGAAGCCACGTACAAAACCGAGTGATTTTCAGGGTGCAGGGATAGAGAGTTTAGAGTGGTTAAAATGTGTGCAGCGGGAGTTTGGAATGAAAACAGCGGTAGAAGTAGCTAATGCTCAACACGTTACCCTTGCGCTGAATGCAGGTGTAGATATTCTTTGGTTAGGCGCAAGGACAACAACAAATCCTTTTGCTGTACAGGAAATTGCAGAAGCATTGCAAGGTTGCAATGTGCCTGTTTTAGTTAAAAATCCAGTTACTCCTGATGTTGAACTTTGGCTTGGTGCGGTGGAACGACTACAAAACGCAGGTATTGAACAAATAATGGCTGTTCATCGCGGCTTTGGTGTAGGTGATGTATTTTACCGCAACAATCCGCAATGGCATGTTCCTATTGAGTTTCATCGCCTAATGCCCAATATTCCAATTCTTTGCGACCCAAGCCATATTGCAGGAGAAAAATCACTTGTGTCAAAGGTGGCGCAGCAGGCAATGCAACTTAATTTTAACGGCCTGATGGTTGAGGTGCATTGCTGTCCAAGCAAGGCGTTGAGCGATGCAAATCAACAAATTACGCCAAAAGAGTTGACAAAACTGTTACAAAATTTAATTATAAATCAAACCGATTCTGAAACTGAAATTCTTACACAATTAAGGCGTAGAATTGATGATTTGGACTCTTATTTAATTGAGATTCTTGCACAAAGAATGAATATTTCAAAGGAAATAGGAGATTATAAAAAGAAAAATTCTATCTCTATTTTGCAGAGAAATAGATACGATGAAATTCTACAACAATGTATAAATAAAGCAATTAGCAAAAGATTAAACCCTGATTTTATCAAAAAAATCTTTGAAGTCATTCACGAAGAATCAATAAAAACTCAATTTGAAAGATAATGGGACTCTAATAATTCAGTTTGTCATTGGGGTAATAGTACTGTCATTCCTAATGCAGTGAGTTTTTCATGACCAAAGGGAGTAAATTGATTAAAAAATATATTGATTATCAAGCGATTGTTGGTCAAGCCAGCAATGACAAAAGTGCCTTATATATCTTTCTCTTGAAAAACGCCTGCACCAAACAATGCAAAATCATATTTTATTGGGTCTTCGGGGCATAATTTTCGTAGATTTTCTGTAACCTCTTCTACTGCTTTCCAGTCATTTTGCTTACGCATAAGAATACCGAGTTTTCGGCTTTCGTTGCCTGCATGCACATCAAGCGGCAGCATCAGAGCGGAAGTAGAAATTTTACCCCACAACCCAAAATCAACGCCGCTCTTGTCTTTACGCACCATCCAGCGCAGAAACATATTAAGCCGTTTTGCAGCAGAATTTTTTTCAACGTCGGATAAGTGCCGCTCAACACGCTTATTATGAGATAGGTACAAAAATTCTTTACGGAAGTATTTTAATGTTGAAAAAATAGTTTTGTCAATAGCAAAACCTTGATTAAAAACGTTTTCCAGTCCGCCGAGTTCGGTATAAATTCTTTTCAGTGAGAGTAGAAAATATATAGTATCGTAGCCATTGAAAGTACGATGAACAAAACTATTAATTGCTTGCAAATTTTTATTTTCGTTATTGCTGTTTTGCCCTATAATGTCCTCAAATTCAACAGATTGTGGGTTGAGTTTGCAATAGGTGTTGTAGTCAGGCACTTTGTTAATAATAAAATCGTAAGGAGAATTGTCAAGTAATTTCATCAAACGCGAGGCGTTATTAATTATCATTTTACGATTTCCCCATGCTATTATTGAGGTCAAAAAAGCAGCGATTTCAATATCCTCTTTTTTTGAAAAAAGATGTGGTATTTGTATTGGGTCGGAGGCAATAAATTCAGAGCGATTATATTGTTGCAGTTTTTCGTCTAAAATTTTTTTTAAATCATTCATTTTAACTAATTTTATAAAAATAACACCTCTTCTGAACTCAAAACAGTGTCTATACAAATACGTTTGTATCCATTTTTAGTTTTGCAGGAACAGCCCATACACCCGCCAAAACCGCAGCCCATCCGTTCTTCAAAAGAGAGTTGCCCTTTAATTTTCGACATAGAGTGAACCGCTTTTAGCATTGGTAGCGGTCCGCAGGCAAAATAGTAGTCAAAATTTAAGGTATTTTGATTAATTATATCAGTTACTAACCCCTTTGTACCAAAAGAGCCATCTATTGTGGAGATAAAAACCTGCAAACCGAGTTGTTCAAATTCTTTTTTTAGAAAAATATCATCTTTTGAATTAAAACCTAAAACAATTTTTGGCTGTAAATTTTTATTAATCAAACATTTAGCCAAATAATAAAGCGGAGGACAACCAACGCCTCCGCCAATAATTAATGGTAATTCTGTTTCAACATTTATATCAAAACCGTTGCCTAATCCTGTAATTAAATCAAGTTTTTCGTTCTTTTGCATTTGGTTCATTTGCAGTGTTCCTGCTCCTACAACCTTGTAAATGAGCGTTATAGTGTTTTTTTTAAAATCAATATTACAAACAGAAATTGGTCGGCGTAAAAATTTTTCTGGTAATTCAATGTTTACAAATTGTCCGGGTGCAGAAAACGCCGATACATCGCCGCTTAAAACCATTTTCCAAACATTTGCGGTAAGTGGTTTATTATTGATTATTTTGTAAATCATTTTTGCATCAAGTAAAAACTCTTACCTGCTAATTTTTTAATCAATAGTTTGTATCTTTTAAATAATTCCAAATTTGCTTTCTGCGTTTGAACATAATTGCCAAAATTAGCCCCAAAATATATCCTGCAACTCCAAAAACAGCAACAAAATGCCAACGAGGGCGAATATCAATTGACGGATTTTCAGATAAAAAATTTATTACATTTTTATTTGCAGCGGCAAAAGTTGTGAGATAACTTTTTTCTTTTAATAAATTAAGCATATCAATATAATAGAGTTGCTTTCTGGAAGGTTCGAGGCGAATATCTCCTTTTTTAAGATTAAATTTTACGCTTTCTCTTGTATATTCTCCAAAATAATCGTAGTCAGAAAATTTATCCAAACGCTCTAGCTCTTTGTTACAAAAGGCAATACGTTCAAAAAGCATTGCTTTACTTGCAGAATCTACACGTGCAATCTCACTATGTTTGTTGAAATAATTCACCAAACCCTTATAAAACGGACTAAAATCATTAGAACCTTTTAGGTAAATTCTAATACCTAAATGGTCAAGCATACAGCGGTTCAGCGTATCCGCCAAATTTACCTTATTTTTTAAATCAATAATATCTGCAATAGAGTCATTAAGAAAATCAATAACTTGATAATGACGAATTTCTCTAAAACTTTCTGCCTGTTTTGGTTGAATATTCATCAACTCTGCAAATTTTGCAGAATCAAAACCACTCATTGCATTGATTGCTCGTAATTCATTGATAATCATTGGTTTAATCTCTCTTGAGAATGTTATCATGGTGGTAGATTTATAGATGCGTTGCTCTTTTCTTGTGATGTAATATGAGGCAAAAATAAAAGCGCTCATTATCAAACCAATAATCCAAAAATATTGCAGCGAAAGCCGAATTGTTTGATTAAACAGATTTATTGTTGATTTAAAAAGCGACTTTATGCCATTAAAACCAACGACAATCAATTCAAAAAGGTTCATTTCTCTTTTTTCTTCCATAATTATTTAAAGTTTTTTTAGTAATTTATTTTTTGTTCTTTTTCTGTTCTTTTTATCAATTCTTCTGCTAATTCCAAGTAGTTTTGTGCGCCTTTTGATTCGCGGTCGTAAGTTAGAGCGGGCTGTCCGTATGAAGACGCTTCCGAAAGTTTGACGTTGCGTTGAATTGTTGTTTCAAAAACCAACTCATTGAAATGGCTGCGAACTTCGGTTGCTACTTGATTTGCATATTTGAGGCGAGCATCGTACATCGTGAGCAAAAAGCCCTCAATAGCCAAATTAGGATTTAGTTTGCTTTTGATTATCTTAATGGTATTCAACAATTTACCTATTCCTTCAAGCGCAAAATATTCGCACTGCACAGGTATCATAACCGAATCTGCTGCTGTAAGGGAATTTACCACTATTAGCCCCAATGATGGTGCGCAGTCGATTAAGATATAATCAAAGTCGGCTTTGAGCGGTTGCAGAGCAATGCGCAAGCGATTTTCGCGGTTGTCAATATCAACCATTTCAACCTCCGCTCCCACAAGATTTATGTGTGAAGGAATAAGTTTAAGGTTTTCAATTTCCGTATCCATAACGGCTTGCTGCGCCTCTATTTCGCCAACAAGGCATTCATAAATTGTGTTTTTTACCTTAGCCACGTCAATGCCCAAACCGGACGATGCATTTGCTTGCGGGTCGGCATCAACTAAAAGAACTTTTTTGCCGAAAGATGCTAACGAAGCGGCAAGATTTATGCTTGTAGTTGTTTTTCCAACGCCGCCTTTTTGATTTGCTACTGCAACAATTTTTCCCATAAATATTTTTTTTAGTATCAAGTAATTAGTATCAAGTATTTAGTATCAAGTAATGAGTTTTTTTTGGTTGTTGGTTGTTGGTTGTTGTTTATTTGGTTTTAAGTTTTTTTTAGTTATTATTTTTGTTATTAATAGTTATTCGCTACGCTGTTATAAATTGTTATTCGTTGTTTATTTGCTGTGTTACAACACATAACTATTCATAACTATAAATAACAATTAATAACTATTTTTCTGTCTTTGTTCCTTGTTCTTTGCTCTTTGTTCTTAATTGATTGCAAAAGTACAAAAAAATCTGTTATCAGCCAAACTAAAAATTTTCTAACCGCAGTCCTTTTTCGTCTAAAACGGCGTAAGAAAATTCGTTTATAAAGTCGCCGAGAATTACCATTTGCGAGTTTTTGACAAGTTGCAAATTTAGCAAAATATGGCGATGTCCAAAAATGTAGTAGTCGTTTTGCTGTTGTTTGTTTATTTTTTTTGCAAAAAGTACAAGATTTTCGTTCTCTTCACCTTGAAACTGTACATTTTCTCTGTCGTGCTTTCTGCGATTGTGGTTGCTCCACGTTTGCCCAAGCCAAATTGCAAAATTCGGATGTAAAAGTGCAAAACAACGCTGCAAAAATTTATTATGAAAAACTGTTCTTATAAAAGCAATTTTTTTACTTTTGTCGTTCAATCCATCGCCGTGAGCAACAAAGACCTTTTTTCTGTTCAATTCAAAAATTTGCGGTTTGCGATGGATTTTTAAACCAATTTCATTTTCAAGATAGCCGAAAGTCCAAATATCGTGGTTGCCAATGAAAAAATGTACTTCAATTCCGTTGTCTATGATTTCGCAAAGTTTACCAAAAACACGCACAAAACCTTGTGGTACAACACGTTTATACTCAAACCAAAAATCAAAAATATCGCCGACAAGAAAAATTTTGTCTGCATCTTTTTGCGCCATTGACAGAAAATCAACAAATTTTTTTTCGTGCTGTTTTTTGTCTTTAACAGCGTCTGTGCCAAGATGAACGTCCGAAATGAAGTAATATTTTGACATTATTTTTTTTTAATAGTGAATAGTAATCTAATAATTCATTTTGTCATTGCGGGCTTGACCCGCAATCGCTTAATTTTCAATATGCTTTTTTGGGCATCAGATTTGCTTTTAAAATACGCTCTTCGTACCATTTGCGGTTTTCGGCGATGCTGCCTTTCAGATATTTTTCTATCATCAAAGAGACGATTGGAGCAGCCCACGTTGCACCGAAGCCGGCATTTTCCACCACAATGGCTATAGCAATTTTCGGATTATCTTTGGGTGCAAAAGCGATGAAAATTGAGTGATTGTCGCCGTGCGGATTTTCGGCTGTACCTGTTTTTCCGCATATAATTATATTATCAAGTTTTGCAATTTGCGCTGTACTGCCGCTTCCACCGCCATTTACAGCCCACTCCATTCCTTGAATTACGGGGTCAAAATATTCAGATTCTACTACCGTAAATTTTTTATTGGTATAAAATGTGTCAAGCGGCGTATCTTCCATCTCTTTTAGAATATGCGGACGTATCCAATAGCCGCGGTTAGCGATTGCAGCAGCAAGATTTGCAAGTTGTATCGGCGTAGAAATAACTTCTCCCTGCCCAATAGCGATTGATACCACGTTCAAACTTTTCCAGTTTTTACCTTTTAATTTGTTATAGTATTCTGCATTAGGAATAAGCCCCCGCGTTTCGTTTGGAAAATCAACTCCAAGTTTATAACCAAATCCGAAAGAGACAACATCTTTTTTCCACTCTTCAAAAGCATTTTGAATGTTGCCGTATTTTTTGTTGTCGAGCATTGCACGCAAAGCAGCGCAATAGTAGGCGTTGCAGGAGTTTGAAATAGAGTTTGGCAAATCAAGCGGCGAGGCGTGAAGGTGGCAACCAACGCGGAAACTGCCCACCACATAGCCCGCATTGCAAGGATAGCGTGTATTTTTTGTGATAATTCCCTCGTGTTGAAAAATCAGAGCATTAACGGTTTTAAATGTGCTTCCGGGCGGATAATATGCCATTAACGGTCTGTCTAACAGCGGTTTAAACGGATTATTAAGAAGTTTTGTATAATTTTCGGAACGCTGCCTGCCTACAAGTATTGACGGGTCAAATGTCGGACTTGAAACCAACGCCAAAATTTCGCCTGTTTCCGGCTCAATGCAGACCATACTGCCGACTTTATTTTGCATAAGCAACTCGCCATACGCCTGTAAATCAATGTCTAACGAAAGCGTAAGTGTTTTGCCTCCAATCGGCGAACTGTCCTCTTTTCCGTCCATATAACGCCCCGTAATTTGTCCTTTTGAATTACGCAGCCAAATTTCCTGTCCATTTTGTCCGCGCAACTCCTCTTCATACTGCTTCTCCACACCCGAAACGCCAATATAATCGCCTTGCCGATAGATGCCTTCATATTTTGCAATTATCTCCTTCGACACCTCGCCGATAGAACCGAGTGCGTGGGCTGCATTGGGGTATGAATATTGACGCATTGTGCGATTGACAATAGAAATACCGGGAAATTTCCACAAAATTTCTTCCAATTTTGCAGCATCTGCGGGAGTAAGTTGAGTTAATAGACGTTGCGGCACTAATGGCGAATAGCCCGGATTTTTATTTTTATCTTTTATTGCCTGAATTCTTGAAATAAAAAATTGTTTGCTGATTTTCATTGTGTTGCACAGATAATTTGTGTCAATCGGCGTACCGTTTTTTGTTAAATCGTTCCAAACTTTCATTGTAATTTCTATATCATAAACGGGCTGATTGAACACCAAAAGTTTGCCGTTTCTGTCGTAAATCA
>Ga0209628_10003170_pt1 | contig 11412 bp, 6 predicted proteins | sample TergutCu122P4_FD_187285 | JGI IMG/M metagenome (GOLD analysis project Ga0209628, IMG submission 187285) | Cubitermes ugandensis P4 segment gut microbial communities from Kakamega Forest, Kenya - Cu122 P4 (SPAdes) (version 2) | ecosystem: Host-associated > Arthropoda: Insects > Digestive system >...
CGAATTCCACATCTTAATATGATTTAAACTTGGATACGTGATAATGACTGCAATCCAGTTTGGTAGTAATAAGCTTTCCACTTAACCCACTCTTAATTTCGTCATTAATGTAGCAGTTTTGTTTGTTTTTTCCAGGAATGCATTTCACACTCACTTACTTCCTTTCTTCTACATATACTTATATTTCTTGATCCACCTTCCTTGTTTTACTTCCTTTACTTTCGCCTTCTACCAACCAAAATTCAAAATTTAGCTCTAACCGCTTCTGCTGCGCGTGAACAATTTATCGCGACACCATTCTCAAAGTTTGCATCACTCATCGTCAAGTTGGTTAGCATGGCATGGAACACATGTAGAGCACGGATCATAAACGACAGGATTAGAAAATTGATGACATACCTTGATAAACAATTCGTACCATCTATGTCTGATCCGCTTACGAACATGACGATGACGAATATCTGCGACCCCTTCGTTAAAGGCTTTACACCTAAACACCAAAGCAGCGGTTGATTACCCCGTAGGAGAGCCAAGTACGGTTTTTAACCTTTCTTGCAATAATTCATGCGTTCATAAAATTACAAAAAGCGGCTACTGACTTCGTCATGACTGCGTCGCTTGAAACTCTGTTCCCACTGCGTGTAATTTCCTGAAATTTGATATTAGTGTATTTTTAGAAAATCTGCCTAGAAAACTCAAGTTTCATTAAAATCTGACATAACAGGTACTTTACATGAAGACAAATACACACTTGATCATATTTCGCCCATTCCTTAGTAGTAAATGAAATGTTCCACACAAAATTGTAGGGAAAATCACAACACATATTTTATGCTCCGTAACTTTTTTCGAAAATCGTGGCGTTTACGAGATAAAATGTGAACAAATATTGTGAAGCTGGACAGGCCACAGATGATAATATGGTGCAAGTGCATTGCAAGCTGGAAACCTAAAGTTACAAACACATACAATATGCAACACTTACTGCTTTTCCATTGCCTTTTCCTTTGCCTAAAGGCTCGATCCTGCGGCCACTTTTATTTTTAATATGTATTAATGATTTGCCTCGACACTTCCAGGGAGTAAATTTTGTCCTGTATGCTGATGACACTAATATATATGTTGTTGATAAAGATGAAGAGGCACTCCAACATAAAGTAACATTAGTTATGCGACAGCTGGAGATATGGTTGGGAAAAAATGATTTAATAGTAAATATTGATAAAACGTGCGCAATATCATTTCACCCCCACCAAGATAATCACCCCACAAGACCCCGCATTACATTTAAGAATAATGAAATTGCATACAGTTCAGAATTAAAATTTTTAGGACTATTTATTACGGAGACTTTAGCTTGGCATGCTCAAATTCACTCGTTATGTGCAAGCTTAAGTAAAAGTTATTACATGATCAAATCACTGAGAAATGTTACAAGTACCCAGATGATTTGGAGCACCTACTTTGCTTATTTTCAGTCAAGATTAAGGTATGGAATCATGTTTTGGGGTGGAGATGGGAAATCTATAAAGATATTCCGGCTACAAAAAAAGGTCATTTGATTAATCACTGGCGTACATAAATGTGAATCATGCAGGCCTATATTTAGGAAATATCAAATACTTACACTGGCCTCATTGTATATTTTTGAGATGTTGTGTTTTTTAAAAAAGCATCAAGGGAATGTGAAACAAAACTTAGAGATACATGGTCATAATATGAGGAAGAAACACGACCTACACACGACACTGTTTTTTATCAGAAGAGTGTAACAAACATGAGTATAAAATTATTTAATAAACTGCCAATACAAATAAAACAACTGGATGACTACAAAAGTTTAAAGAGAGAAGTGAAAACTTTTCTCGAATGCAATTCTTTTTATACAATTGAAGAATTTCTGCACTATGAGGGATTTTAGCATAGTACTAGGTATATTCTACCTGTTCTGTTACTAGTTTAATGAACTACACTTGTTAAGTGGTAATAGTTAGTGTATCCAAAATATGTTCTCAATTAAATTGACTGTATTCTACCTGTACAAATCTGGACAAATCCATTGTTACAAGATGTGACAACACGGATGCAAATAAATGAATGAATGATGGTTACACGAATGCACCCCAATGTTACAATATCATATCATTTATTTTCATTCTGTGGATCCTTACAGGATTACAAAATTCCTATGGATATGGAAATGGTTATATTTGCTTAAGATATCAAGAAGTGAAGTCAGTATAAAAGTGTACAACAATTTTAGTGACTAGGCCTAATACGATATTTGAGGATTTAACATAATATAAATTATATGAATATAACAAATAATGACATAAAACACCTATTAAAAGGATACAGTACTTACTGGACAAAAAATAATATACATCACTGCATAACAGATAAAGATTGATACAATAGTGTAGTTACATATAGACACAACACAGTCTAAAACACAGATTATGATTCCCAGCAGTTCATTTTATTACCTTTGTTGCATGGTTTTAGTAGTTGTATGGTTTGGTATGTATTTCTGTATTCATGTTTATTGTTTAAAAAGTGCATTGCGTATGCTGAGATTGGGTTATTTGTTTTGATGTACCTTGTTTGTTTGAGATATTCCTATTGATCTCCAGTTTGGCCAGCATATGAATTATTACATTTTGTAATTTAATTTATTTATGCCGCTAGTTTATACTATTTTGCGGTATTCTACTGCGGAGTTGGTTGTATATGGTGTTACTAGTTCGAAAATCCATATTCAAGTTAGTGTTATTGAATAAACTGGTTACCTTTTGTATGAGTAGAATGTGATATGTGAAAGTGGCCCATTTTTTCTTTTGTTGTGTTTGTGTGGAAGTGACTTTATTTTTTGTGTTTTAAGTATTATTTTGTTCTTTAGCTTATGAATAATTTGTAATGGAAAACCATTATACTTAGCTACAGTGAGAATAATGTTCCATTCTTGTTGTTTTGTTTGTTCCATGATTGGTAGTGTTATCATTCTGTTTATGTAGAAGATGTATGCAGCAAGTTTATGTTCTAATGGATGGTTGGATGTGAGATGTATAGTAGTATCTGTCTGTGTGAGTTTTCTGTTAGTACCAAGGTGCAGATCATTATTGTTTCTCTGGATGGAGGGGTCCAAGTAGGTTATGTTGTTGTTTTCCTCCATTGTTAATTTAAATTCTCAATATTTATGTATATTATTCACGTAATTTGTGATTAATTCTTCGTTAATTTTATTTTGGTCAAATATGATTGATGTCATCTACATTATAGTATGACATTACTCCATTCTCCATTGAAAGTCTGATTGTTGGTTCTTCAAAGAATTGGAGGTAAATTTCGACCAGGGTGCTTGATATAGGTGAGCCCATAGCTATGCCTTTAGTGGGTTTAAAGTATGTCCCATTGTATTGGAAGTAATTTTGATTTAGAATCACTGTAATGAGTTCCAAAGTTTGTTATATTACTACAGTTTGATGTTCTTAGCTGGAATTTTGTGATGTTAATTATATTTTGTATAGGTAAGTTGACATATAGTTCTTTTATGTCCTTATACATTTACTGCCTGTCTTGTATTTACCAATATACATGTATGTGATTTATTGACCAGCAAATTTTGATGCTTGATATTGCATCACACACAACCACAGAGGTAAGTAACAAGTGAACAGAGGAATCTTATAGGAATGAATTACAATGAAAGTGCATAGCAAAACACATAACAAGTCATGTGTGACAACAATAAGACACAGTGACTACAACAGTACAACATAAAATCAATGACAGAAAATAATATAACACAAAACACTGATGATTAGATTAGATTAGTGACTGGGTTTGAGCCCTTTCAGTCCCAATGCACCTAGGCCTTTAGACGTGCCCTTTGTGTCCCATAATCTGATGCCAAGTCATGGGAGCCCTGTTTCTCTACTGAAGTTCCAGATGGCCTCCAGACTTAGACACTCTTAACATCCTCTGGGTCCAAGAAAAGGAGCCCAGAAATGTACGTCTGAGTGAAGTCAAAGCTTTGCACTCATACAAAATGTGGGCTGAGGTTTCTTCCTCTGCTCCACACCTCCTACATAAGGGGCTACTGGTCAGCTCCATTAAGTAAAAATGTCTTCTCAGGGTGTTATATCCAAATAAGAGGCCAAAATCAACCCTGGATTGTGTCCTGTTACAAGACAATAGTCTGTTCTTTACAGTGGACTAGGGCCCAAAATCAATTTTTGAGCCTGTCTCTGGGTACTGACAAGACCTAGCTTGCCGAGTTCCTAGTAAAGGAACCATCCCTCTAAGTTCCCCTCACAGAGCTCCCATAGCGACACGCTCCATTTATCCAGGACTCTTTTACTGTCTTGCAAAGTCCCTGGTAAACAACCCTCCTCCAACCTCCTCAGTGGGGCCCCTACGGAGAGTTGCCCGTTTCCAGAGCCTTTTTTTTTTACATATCTCTTGGATTCCCCAATAAACAAGGCCCCCTGATAAATAAAAATCTGATCTTTCTATCCAAGTTCCCGGTAATGCAGTGTCCCCTCCCTAGTCCCCCACCAGGGCCCCTTAGGAGAAAGATGCCCCTTTCTAGCACCTTCATTTACATATCCTTAAGGGCCCCAGTTAAAGCAGCCCCACCTCCAGGTTCCCCTCACAGAGCTCCCACAGAGACACACTCCAATTCCAGAGCCCTCTTTTTACCCTTTCTCAAAATCCCCCGTAAACAACCTTCAGCTCCAGGTTCCCCAATGAAGCCCCTATCGAGAGAGAGAGATCAGTTTCCAGAGCCTTCTTTTACAGCCCACCATTCGTGGAGCCCCACATAGGTGGAAGTCCTACATATAATGGGGTGCAGCCTGGATCCACAAGGGAAACACTAATGATGGTGATGCACAGTCAGCAGGAAAACACATATATCAATGAATGGGACATTTAATAAGTGGAGATGACTGGTAAATACACACAACACCCTGATAATGGTCACAAGAGTGACCAAAACATGTAGGTGAAGAATAATAATGTGACTGCACATATTTATAAATGTGCATTTGTTGGTTCATTATATAAGTACATAAAATATGAAATTCTTGACATTAGAGAGTAACTTATCCATCTGTTGGATACATGTGTGTCCACATGAGCAAAGATTTCATTTACAGCATTCAAAAACCCCCTTACTGAAAAATACCTGCACATGTGAAATACATGTCCTTGAAAAAAACTGAATATACATAATGAATAATTACAGGTAGGAAAGGAAAATTTTCAACAGCAATTTCTTTTGATCACAAGAATTTGTATTCATATTTGTAACTCCTACATGTTTCGGCACTGGAGTACCAAAACATGTAGACTGATACTTGTCATGAATTGTATTTTCTTGGGTGCATCCATTGGGTCATGTCATGATTGTCAAAAAGAGTTTATGTAACATACGTAAAAGGTAAATCTGGACCTCTCCTGATAGGAAGACTTACAATCAGACTGATCATGCATTAATGAATAGGAGCTGGCATTCAAGTGTACTGAACATATGATCTATCAGTGGAGCTGTCTGTGATACTAATCATTATCTGGTGACTGCAATAGTTATGGATAGCCTATAGGTAAACAATCAAGCAGCAGAGAGGTTGAGTGTAGGAAGATTCAATCTGAAGAAGTTAAGAGTTAGAAATAAGGAAACATTATGATTACAATCTCAGGTTTGCAGCTTTGGAGAACTTAAATAATAGCTAGGACATAAATAGGGCTTGGGAAAAGATCAAAGAGAATATAAACTTTCAGCTACAAGTCTAGGTCAGTGTGAATGGAAGCAGGCTAAAATGCAGTGGTTTCAGGTTCCAAACCAAAGTAACATAGATAATTTGAACAATGTATGATGTGGAGCTAGTAGACATTTCAGGAACAAAAAAGAGGGAATATATGAAAACTATATTTAACGAACTTGAAACAAACAGTATGAACGAGAATACCAGACTTGTATAGGGGCATCAGTTACTATAAAGAAGGGTTACCAGCCTAGAACTAATGAAATAAATGATGAGAAGGGACAGCAGAACTGATTAAAGCAGGAAGTAGGACAATTCATTCTGAGATCCGTAAACATTAAATCTATTTAGAATAAGAAGGAATTGCCTGAGCAGAGGTAGGAGTCAATTAATGTACCTATTTATAAAAAGGGTGATGAAACAGAATGTAGTAGTTATCGAGGCATGATTATTGAGGCATACCATTTTTGTCAACTACATACAAAACCCTATCCAACATCTTTCTTTTAGGGTTAACTCCATATGCTGAAGATGTTACTGAGGATCATCAGTGTGGATTTCAATGTAACACATCAAGTATTGATAATATACTCTGCATGCAGGTGCACAAACAAACAAATATGCTGTCCAGCAAATAACTTTTTATTTCCAATTGATATGTTTATTGGTAGAAAAGATACAGTAACTTGCAGATTGTTTTTGTAATATCTGATCCTTCTTAACAAGGACTAAGACTGCAAACGTACTCTGTGATGCTGTGCACAGCCTATACCCAGATGTTCTTTTCTTTCAAATTATTATACTTATCACAGTCCAATCTTCAATATACTTTCACTTCAATGCCTTGCATTTACACTGTTTTGTGTCTAACATATGCATTATGATACAATGATACAGACAAACCACAAAGTCATGACCACCCGAAGATACATTACCAGACAAACCAGTATACACCAACTATGACGCAGGGTAGCATCAAAACTTGTTAGACAAAAAAGTGTAAGTGATAGGCAGTGGACCAGAATAGTAGTGCATGCTTGAACAGTGGTTTAAAATTGAAATGGCCACAATTCAACAGTAATTAAAAAATGCCCAACAGAAAGTGAAAACTTAATTAATAAATACAAACAGAAAATGAAAATGTCCAAATGCCCATACGGCTTGAAAATGTATAAAACTCCACTACAGGTTAAGAAACAAAATCAAATATGAGTGAAATTTTGAAGACCAATACAGAACAAAAATTTAAATAACACTAACAGAGCTTTAAAATTTGAACTCCCGGAGAACTTCAAAATGTAAAAACCAAACTCCAACAAACATTTAAAAACTGCCTTCAAGCTGTCAACAAAGTACATAACAAATCCTCGTCTGCCTTTTCATCGCCACTCCAAAGTGGTAACAGTACAATTGCAATAAATAATGTAGCTGAAAACAGACAACTGAACATTTCCTGTGTATAAGGAAAATAAACCAACAAGGTACATTATATCCATTTATTCACTACCAATCAGGGATCACACTGCAACTACTAGAGGCTTTCAAGACCATTATAAGTTCAAATTTTAAATGTAAATGAAGCATAATGATTTAACATTATATATTCCATGCACTGTGATTCAATTATTCATTTACAATACCAACATATGCAAAACTAATAAACATAACAATACAGTTCATTTACTATCACATTTTTTGGCTGTACTCCATCATCTCCAGGGAGTCTATACACCAATATTAAAACTAATTAAAATATAATACATTACAATAGTAACACATATTATACCATTGTTATTTCTGCTGGTAAATTAAAAAATATGAAATCTCATAAAATATGGTTAACATTCTGCATGTTGGGTGTTAAGTACAATATATTATATATTACATATTTTATTGTACTCAGTGCTGCAGTTAATCTAAAATGTGAGATCTCGCAAAAGTCACTAAAATTTGTAATGCTCTGTACACAAACCTCTACTCTTGTTCTTGATCCGTTATGGACCTTGTCCTGTGAATATATCACATTTATTAGTTAAAATTACCAAATATATACAGTGTTTTCGTATCGTACAATTGGGATACAGAGACTTACTCTGTATCATGTGTTGTCAATGCTATGAGTAGGAGGTAATTTGTTACGGTTCTGCTGTATAGGTACCTAAGGGCATATTGATTGGAGTGTGTAAGGCAAGTGCACTGTTGTTGTATGTCTTGCATGACTGTGAAAAATGGGTTAAGATCAAAAGTATTTTGCTATTATGTACTACGATAAAATATATAATACAAATGTATGTTACCGACACCGAAGATATAGAATTTAAACCATATTTTGCGGGATTTGATACCTAAAAATTTAGCTACAGAAATAACAATTATATAATATGTATTACTACTGTAATGTATTATATTTTAATTTGTTTTAAATACCGGTGTACAGACTCCCTGAAGATGACAAGAGTTCTGCCAAAACATGTACATGTTCACAGAAAACTGTATTGTTATGTATATTAGCTGTGCATACAGTGCTTTTCTAAACGAATAATTTCGTCACAATGCACAGAATTAATAATGTTAAAATACTTATTGCTTGTGTATATCAAGAGCTTGTGTGCATCTCAGTATGGTATTTGTTTTTTCCCAGTAAATTAACTTCATCAGTATACACCAGAACCCAGAATGTGCCATTTGACTCTATTCACTACTGGTTTTTTTGGGCCTCCCTGATGGAACATTCTAAACCAAAACTGAAAACAGTGGAAACCTAGATGAGAATACAAACTACTTTCTTGCTTCACAAAATTCTAAACAGGAAATACATCACACAGCCATTTACTTGCATAGATTTCACTAGAGGTTCTCTCTGAGTACATGATTACTGACCTCAAATAATCTCACATTTACAATCTCAAATTTCCAAATTCATTGTTCCTAATTTTAGGAGTTATGGGTGCCAGCACTTAGAAATGCATTCCTTCATACCACGAAGTGCATAAGGTAAAGTAAAGTTGTCCCTGTGTAAACACACAGGCATGCAGTGGAAGAAGTATAGCTCCACTCATTCTTAAACTTGGCAATAGATGGAAGCAAGTGGTCAATCCCATGCCCTAGCTACTTTAATGCTGAAGAAAGAACCCCCAGCACCCACTGAATATGACTAGGTGGGCCCCAGAGTTGGTCTGGATGTTTTACAGAAGAGAAAAATCTCTTGCCCATACCAGGATTCAAACCGCAGATTGTCCAGCCTATGGCCTAGTGTAGAAACCCACTTCACTATCCTGGCTCCCATTATGAGGCAGTAAACTTCAGAATGTTGATCATAAACAGACACTTTAATCACCAAAAATTCTGCGAGTTTTAAAGTGGTAAACCTACAAGAATGTAAACTACAATGTTATTTCTCAACTCAATATTGGAAGAAGAAGGTAACAGTTACCTCCAAAACAATAAACCCCTTAAAAGCTGTATTACTATTGTACAAATTCCAACAGTACAATACACATTAACTTTATTATATTAGTTTTTGGAATCTACAGGGAGGTTATAATGCAGTAAAACTGTATGGTGTTACAAATTACTTGAACAAACAGAACAAGCTAAAATTTTACATAAATTTGAAAGTATTCTCCTTTTAAAGCAGGGAAATCCAATACAATAAAACAGGAAACACAATCTGCGGCATCACTAATAGCAATGGAAGGCAAACTAGTTAAACGTCCTGTGATAAACACATCTCAGGTGACTAGCAATGTCACTTCAGAGTTTAGGTCTGCAATGAGGCAACTAACAATCTGCAAACATTTTATAAATTCTAGTGGCCATAAAAGCTTCAAATCTTATACAATTACCTATCAGCTCTCATACCATATTTGTTTTTAAAAAATCACTATTATCTTCATTGTCAGAAACCAGATGTGTCTTCAGGAACTCTTCCACTGAATCTGTATTCCACTTATCAATGGCAAGCACCTGAAAAAATTAGATGTGTGAATACTACTGAAACAAAGCACGATGAAAAACACACTGCTTGTAGGCAGTCATGCAATTTATACCAGGGAAATTAACAGTAGTATGTAATCATCCTTTATGTACTTGTGTTTATTAACAAGCCCACTACAATGACCAGCATATGACACATGAATGGCATAGGAGTGGACTACCCTGAAGATAGAGTCAGCATTCTTCTCTAAAACACTGGTGCCTACGTATCAACGTACATGGCATAATTTCCCACAAGAATGCAATGTTTATAAACACTGCTGTGAGAACTTGAAACCTTGCAAAATATGGGACTACTGATGGAAAGACAGAACATATGATTTTCAGAAGCTACCAAGCTATTTAGTTCACAAAATCCTAAGCTTGGTAGGGGAGCCACTGAACTTAACACAGTCATGTCCCAGCCTGAATCCAAGGTGTTGCACCTTTATGGTTCTGTTTTCAAGCAACATTTACAGGTAATTTCTAAATAGTGTTAATGGAAAATTTAAACTGATGTGCCCTGGCAGATTACAATGTGGCAAGTTATGGCCAGGAAAAATCACATTTTACACTAATTTTGGTGTAGAATGGAAAGAACCAAGCACCTGTGATCAGCAATGACACAAGTGTCAAACAATCCTATTACAAAAATAATAAACCTAAAAAAATGACACAATTTTTTGGTTACGTGTGGTGAAGCTTACATTGTTTGGTTCCTCTAAGGCAGAGCTGGCCAACTTCAACACACTGAAGGGACACACAATTTGTAAAGACTTGCCCAAGGGCCGCACTTGTGTATACATGTATTGGAAAGTGCCAGAGAGGGTAATGAATTAACTAGAAGGCCATTATGTACAAACACAACATTTGTTTTATGGCTATTTATTAAATTTGCCACATTATGTTCTGTAGACATATTACATTATTTTTGTTAAACTGTATTACTCAAACTATTCAGGTGACTGAAAGCAGCAAATATTTTCCTTGAGGGCCACATGTTGGCCTGCACAACTGTAAGGTAAGACTTCAGATTAATCTAAATATCTGCTTACTTAGTGTACTAGCCGTACAAATTCAGAGAACATGTATATCATTCCAGTATTTTAAACAACTAGTCACTTCCCATCAAGTCATTAATGAAACACAGTGAGCCCATCTCTGGTTCATTCTCAGACTGCTTATCAGACATATTACAAAGGCTCTGTGAGTCATTTGCAACAGCTACCTGGATTCCAAAGGAGCACCACACATTTTCGTATGGTACATATGCCCAACATAATTCCTACAAAACTGCTGTCATAAATTTAGATAAAAGTTTTCTAATGTGTCTGTTCAAAACATGAAAATAATTTATGATTACATGGGAAGGTTTTGAGGAACAGGTTCCATCTGAGGCAGTAAAAGAAGAAGCAAAGACAAAGAACAAATGGATGAAATAAGAAAGAAGATAAGATGGAGGAGGAGGAGAGGAGAGAAAGAGAAGACTACAGTAATTCAGTAGAAGAATAAGAAAATACCTAATGAAGTATCTATAATTCTGTTTTTAAAAAATCAAGGTGAACAGATAAATTTTGAAACGCTTATTGACACTAAATTTAAAAAACTTGTCTGCGAAAAATATACCGGTGATATACACGAAAAATCAGAGTTGGTAAAATCGGCGTTG
>Ga0209628_10003171_pt1 | contig 11410 bp, 3 predicted proteins | sample TergutCu122P4_FD_187285 | JGI IMG/M metagenome (GOLD analysis project Ga0209628, IMG submission 187285) | Cubitermes ugandensis P4 segment gut microbial communities from Kakamega Forest, Kenya - Cu122 P4 (SPAdes) (version 2) | ecosystem: Host-associated > Arthropoda: Insects > Digestive system >...
TTTAATTTTTTTTAGTTATAAATAGTTATTCGCTACGCTGTTATAAATTGTTATACATTGTTTAGTTGCAGTGTTACAACACATAACTATTAATAACTACAAATAACCAATTCCCTGTCTTTGTTCTATGTTCTATGTTCTATGTTCTATTGTCTTTTCCAAAAGTTTGCAAAATTACAAAAAATTATTCATTTTGAGTAAAAAAAATATGATTTTTTTGTTAAAAGGTAAATTCAACTACTGAATGCAACTTTTTTTTGTACTTTTGTAATCTAATTCTTTTTTTATTTTTATTAGTTGAGTTATGAAAAACGGGAAAATATTTTGTTCTAAAACAATAAAATATTAATAAATTTTGTTTAATTATGTAAAAAATTTTGTTTATTTAAAAAAAAAAATTACCTTTGCGATTTAAAATTTATTTTAATAAATATTTATCTATAAAAATAAAAAAACATATGAAAAAGTTTACACTATTTTTGGGTATTACCATTGCAGCAATGGTTTTAACATCTTCTTGCAAAAAAGAAGTAGAGAGCATTACGTTGGACAAAACAACACTTATAATGCAATTAAATGAGCAGCAGTTGCTGACTGCAACAATATTGCCGGAGAAGGCGTATGATAAAACAGTTCTTTGGCGGAGCAGCGACGTTGGCATTGTGTCCGTTGATAACACAGGATTACTTACCGCCTTAGCAGGAGGAGATGCAGTGATAACTGCAACAGCAGGCAACTACACTGCCACTTGTAGTATAACCGTGGGGGTGAAAATTAACGGTGTAATTTGGGCTACCCGCAATGTAGATGCTTTTCGCACTTTTGCACAAAATCCTCAAAATGATGGTATGTTTTACCAATGGAACAGACCAACCGCTTGGGCAACAACAGGCGATGTTATAGGTTGGAACAATTTTGCTCCCGAAGGTACAACTTGGACTGCAGACAATGATCCTTGCCCTGCTGGATGGCGTGTGCCAACAAAATTAGAATTGGAGGGGCTTGGAATAGGCGAATGGACAACAAACGGCAGGCAGTTTGGCACTGCACCAAACCAAATTTTTCTACCTGCTGTAAGTTATCGTGACTCAGATGGACTTCTTGGCTATGCAGGTTATGGCAGATATTGGTGCAATACTAGTGGTTTAGATTACTATGCTTATAAATTGGGATTCAGTGCAATTCACGATGCTGTAGTAGATAGCGACTTTAAAACATACGGCTTTTCTGTCCGTTGTGTTGCAGCAAAATAAAATTTTATGTAACAAAAAAATAGTTTATTAGATAAATTATTAAACTTGCTTTTCTAACTTTTAAACTTTCAATATTATGAAAAAAATTTACTCTCTCTTGGTCGTAGGTATGTTTTTTACTTACACTTTTGCGCAGGTAACAGGGCAATTGGTATCAGAAAAAACCTACCCTGATAATACCCGTATTTGCTATTTTGAAATAGACAAAGCACTTTCTGAACAGGTGAAAGATTTTTTGCAACAGAAAATAGAAACAAATGATAAAATTATGCGCTTGTTGTTTTTTGACAGCAATGACACAATTTTGATGTTTGAATCTATTGCAGATTTTACTCTTGACAGCATGATTAATTTTATAAATAATAATATTAATCAACTATCTGAATCTGGCGTAGAAATTTTTTCAAGATTACAAGCACCACAACGTGCATTACCGACACAAATTTGTGGTAATATAAAACCTGCTTGTGCCGATAATGGTCTGGGTTTTGTTTTCCCTGCTGTTACCGGACAACCAAATTCAACATCAGTAGGATGTTTAGGTACCATACCAAATCCCTCATATTATTGGTTTAAAATAGAACAGCCTGGTAATATTAATATTTATATGTCTGGACCTTTAGATTTAGATTTTATTTGCTGGGGACCTTTTAATAACATACAGGAGGCTTGTGAACAAGTAAGTTTAGTTTCTTGTGCTCCTGTTACTTGTCCTAACAATACTACGAGTCCCAATTTTTATCCTTATGGTAATATTGTTGATTGCAGTTACGATGCTGCTCATTACGAAACAGTACATATTACTAATGCACAATCAGGGCAATATTATCTTCTTTTAATTACAAATTATACTGGTTCACCAGGCAATATAGATTTTCATCAAGTTAGCGGTAATGCTACTACGGATTGTTCCATAGTTGTTCCTATTTCAAGCAACAGTCCTCTTTGTGTTGGTGATACATTGAAATTAACAGCAGGCACTCAATCAGGTGCTACATATAAGTGGACAGGACCTGGTGGATGGACATCCAACCAGCAAAATCCAATGATTGCAAATGTAACAACTGCAAATGCAGGCACATATTCATTAGTATTAATAACAAATGGAGTTGCCGGACACGCTCAGACATTAGAAGTTGTTGTAAACACTCCATCTGATACAACATTTATTAATGCCACTATTTGCAGAGGCGGAAGATATGAGTTTCCTGATGGCACAGGCATATATCGTACAGAACAGGGGTCTTATCATCTTAATCTTGAAAATATTAATCATTGCGACAGTGTTGTTACACTAAAACTTTTTATCGATAGTTGTTATGTAACTTATGATGACCTTGAGGCAATTTGTGCAGATGACCAAAGTTTTATTGTAACTTATAATAACTTTGGCGGAACGGTAAATTGTGTTTCTGCTGTTTTTCCGCCTCAAACGGGTTTGGCTTTTCAAGATGTTGTTCCCTGCATACCTCCAACAAACAATACGTTTGAGATACCTATTCCACCATCAACAGAAACTCCTCCTTCTTATGTTCGACCAGGTCATTATTATGTCGATTTGATTTTTGACTATACAGACAATAGCCAGATAATTAAAAAACTTGACTTTACTGTGCTCTATCCAAGTTGGATAATAGAGCAAAAATGGAATGATGTTTTGGCTTTGCTAAATCAGTATTACAATGGTGGCTATGCATTTTCGTCTTATGAATGGTATAAGGATAATGTAAAAATTAATGATGCAAATGGTTCATATATCTATCTTGGCGAAGGCAATACTTTTAATTTTACATCAGAATACAGGGTAAAACTTACACGGACAGACGACAAAGTAACGCTTTTTACCTGTGCATATACGCCGTACGACCGTAGCAACTTGGTAGTTTCTCCATTTCCCACTGTTGTTGATGGCAATAGCACTATTCATATAAAATCAAAAGGCAATGGGGCAATAACTTTTATTTCTGTCTCTGGCATAGTTATCAGCAAACAAAAACTATCAATTGGCGAAAATCCAATTCAAACTCCAAAACAATCTGGCTTTTATATAATGGTTATTGAAGAAGAGAATCAAGTACCAATAAAACAAATTTTGGTGGTAAAATAATTACTAATAAACGGTTAAATTGAAAATAGGCATTAGCCATTACTATACACAATATGATATTTCTAATAATACAACCTGTCATTGCGGGCTACGACCAGCAATCGCAATAATTAGGTTGTATTATTAGAGGTCACATTAAATTAATTTAAAACTTTCAATATTATAAAATTTTCATAATATTTTTGGAAAATCATACCAAGCGAAATGATTATAATTCAATAACTTATAAAATTATAAACACATGAAAAAAATTTACATCCTTTTGGTCGTGGGTATGTTTTTTACTCACACTTTTGCGCAGATAACAGGGCAAATGCTTTCAGAGAAGACCTACCCTGATAATACACGCATCTGTTATTTTGCAATAGACAAAGCACTTTCTGAACAGGCGAAAGATTTTTTGCAACAGAAAGTAGAAACAAATGATAAAATTATGCGCTTGTTGTTTGACAGCAATGATACAATTTTGATGTTTGAATCTATTGCATATTTTACTCTTGATAGCATGATTAATTTTATAAATAATAATATTAATCAACTATCTGAATCTGGTGTAGAAATTTTTTCAAGATTACAAGCACCACAACGTGCATTACCGACAGATATATGTGCCGATCTAACGCCTTTTTGTACAGACCAAGATATAACACCAGTTCCCCCCACGCCGCCTACTACAATGACAAATATCGGTTGTTTACCAACAGTTCATAATCCGAGTTGGTTTTGGTTTAAGATTGAGTTTCCAGGAGACATCAATATATCTATCAATAGTGGAGGCGATGTAGATTTTGTTTGTTGGGGACCTTTTGCTACCGAAGCACTAGCATGTAGTACTATTAATTTTTCCGAATGTAACGGCTGTCCAAACTTTTTATCAAGTTTTCCTCCGCCATACTATCCTATTGGCAATGTTATAGATTGCAACTATTCGACAGCGCATGTAGAAACCTGTCATATTCCAAATGCACAAACCGGACAAATTTATGTACTTTTAATATCAGATTTTTCACAAGTAGTAAATGGTATAACTTTTAGACGTGTTAGTGGCACAGGAACTACAGATTGCAGTATTCTTATTACTCCGCAACCATCATGCAACAGTCCTCTTTGCGTAGGCGACACACTAAAATTATATGCTCCTGATGAGTCATCTCAAAATGCGACATTCTATTGGACCGGACCTAATGGTTGGACATCCAACCTGCAAAACCCAATAATTGCAAATGTAACAACTGCCAATGCTGGAACTTATACATTATATCTTTCGGATGGTGCTCATCAAAGTGAACCAAAAACTTTAGAAGTTGTTGTAAATATACCTTCTGATACAACATTTATTAATGCCACTATTTGCAGAGGCGGAAGATATGAGTTTCCTGATAGTAGTGGAATATACCGTACAGAACAGGGGTCTTATTATAACGACCTGAAAAATATCAACAAGTGTGACAGTATTATTACACTAAATCTATTTGTAGATAGTTGTTATGTAACTTATGATGACCTTGAGGCAATCTGTGCTGATGACCAAAGTTTTATTGTAACTTATAATACCTTTGGCGGAACGGTAAATTGTGTTTCTGCTGTTTTTCCGCCTCAAACGGGTTTGGCTTTTCAAAATGTTGTACCTTGCATACCTCCGACAGACAACAAGTTTGAGATATCTATTCCGCCATCAACAAAAACACCTCCGTCTTATGTTCGACCAGGTCATTATTATGTAGATTTGATTTTTGACTATACAGACAATAGCCAGATAATTAAAAAACTTGATTTTACAGTACTCTATCCAAGTTGGATAATAGAGCAAAAATGGAATGATGTTTTAGCATTGCTAAATGAGCGTTATAATGGTGGTTACACTTTTTCAACTTATGAGTGGTATAAAGATAATGTAAAAATTAATGATGCAACCAAATCATATATCTATCTTGGCGAAGGCAATACTTTTAATTTTACATCAGAATATAGGGCAAAATTGACGCGGACAGACGACAATGTATCACTTTTTACTTGTGCATATATGCCGGAAATACACACTGATACTCAAACAATTCCTTCGTTTGTCAATAGTAATACCTCGATGCCAATAATAGCAAAGGAAAATGGAAAAATAACAATTATCTCTGTTTCAGGAATAGTTATCAGCAAACAAAAACTATCTATTGGAGAAAATTTTGTTTATACCCCAAAACAATCTGGCTTTTATATAATGGTTATTGAAGAAGAGAATCAAGTGCCAATAAAACAAATTTTGGTAGTAAAATAATTACTAATCAACGGTTAAATCGAAAATTGGCATTACTAAAATGACCTGATAGGAACAAAATATGGGTAAAAAAACATTTATTACTTCACAATTTTGTTCCTATCGTGGTAAAATATTGATTTTTAACCAAGTAAATTACATTAAAAAAACTAAACTATTTTAAAAAATATTTTATTAACTAAATTTTTAATCAAATGAAAAAGTTTACATTACTTATTTTTGCGGCTCTTTTTGCTGCTATGAGTTGGTCGCAACAGACAATTTCTATTGGGACAGGGACGTCCAACGACAGTTATATTTTAGGCGGACTGTTTGGACATACTAGAGGTGCTATGTTATTAACACAAGGCGAATTGGGTACAGCGGGTATGTCTGCATCAGTTGATATATCAAAAGTCGCTTTTTACGTCAATTCAATGACGAGTACTCCATCAGGGACAAGAACCCTTAAGATTTATATTAAGGAAGTTTCTGCAAGTACTCTTACTACATCAATGTTTAGCGATTGGGCTACTTTGTGTACAAGTGCTAATTTGGTTTATGACAAGACAGGCACAAACATAGTCATTACACCAAGTGCGTGGAATGATTTTATCTTCTCTGCGCCATACTCTTATAATGGCGGTAATCTGCTGATTTTTACAGATGCAATTGGTATTTCAGCAAGTGGCGGTAATACTATTAATACAAATTATACTACTGCCACAGGTATGCACTGGAAAGCGTATAAGGATGATGCATATGCTAATCCTTTAAATAATAGTAACGGTAATTGTTCCACTGCTGGCGGAATAGTAGACGGGAATCGTCCTAATATTCAAATTACATTTGAGTCACACAATCAAACCTGCCCTACACCATTAGGATTAACAGCAGGTACTACCATAACGTCTAACGGAGCGACAATTTCATGGACAGAAGTTGGTACAGCAACCAACTGGGTGCTTGAATATAAAAAGACAAGTGATGCGAACTGGACAGTGATTCCAAACGCAACAAGTCCATATCCTCTAAGCGGTTTAGATGCAAATACCTATTATTCTGTAAGAGTAAAATCAATTTGTGGTGTAGGAGACGAAAGTAATTATGCAATTTATTCTTTCAGAACGGCTTGCGGTTCAGCATTTCCATTCTATGAGAACTTTGTAGATGCTTCATATAGTACCTCACCTTGCTGGAATCAATATTCATTGCTTGCGTCAAATCTCTTTGGCGGAACAGCATTTTCTACAACAAGTACTGCTTGGGTATATAATACTACTACTAACGGATTACCGTATAATCACGTTAAAGTAAATAATTATGGCACAAGCAGAGCAGATTGGTTGATTACTCCGGTTATTAATTTGAGTACTGCTGTACATCCAATTTTAACATTTGATTTAGCATTAACAGCTTACAACAATGGTAGTGTTGCTGCAATGACAGGTACAGACGACAAATTTATTGTTGCTATCTCGGCTGATGGCGGTAACACATGGCTGCAAGCAAATTCTTATAAATGGGATAATGCCGGTTCTACCCGCGTGTATAATAATATTGCTACCACTGGTCAAGAAGTTATGATTGACTTGACGGCATATATAGGTAATAATATTAGAATTGGTTTTTATGCAGAATCAACAGTATCCAACGCAGATAATGATTTACATATAGGTAATATTGTTGTAAATGAGATGCCGTCTTGTGTAAAACCGACAATTACAAGCGTAGCACCTACAACCAATAGTGCAACTGTTAATTTTACCGAAAGCGGTACTGCAACTGCATGGCAGTATTTACTATCTACCACTACTACTATGCCAAGTGAAAGTAATGCAGTAAATGTAACAACACAATCATCTTTCACAATACCAAGTTTAACTGCAAATACCCAATATTATGTTTGGATGCGCAGTAATTGTGGACCTGGCGATTATAGTTGGTGGACTTCTGTGCGTGGGTTCAGAACGGCTTGCAGTTTATATTCTTTGCCATTTTCAGATAATTTTACAAACTGGACAACAGCCAGCACTTATTTTGACCCATGCTGGACAAGATACACAGGTGCCAATGCATATAGTCCTACAACATATCCTTATGCAAGCACATTATCGAGCAATAATGCTCTATATTTCTATGTTGGTGATGCTGGTACAATCAGTGCGGCATTTTTACCGCTATTAAATGCAAATGGCAGCAGTTTAGTAATGCAGTTTGACTTGGCAATGCCTACTTCTGGAAGAATGGATGTTATAACCGCTACCGACCCGCAAAATTCAGCAACATGGACTTTGCTTGGAACCACTATTAATGACGGTACAGGTACAGCAGTAACAAATTATAAACATTACGAAAGGATAATTTCAAATTATCAAGCGGGTACTTACATTGGGTTTAAGTATTACAATACTTCAACTTATTACTCGGCTTACTTGGATAATTTAATTATTGAAGCACCAACTTGTGTAAAACCGACTATTACAAGCATATCACCTACAACCAATACCGCAGCGGTTACATTGTTTGAAAACGGCACTGCAACTGCATGGCAGTATCTGTACTCTACAACTACAACAATGCCTGCTGCAAGCGGTGCGGTTGATGTAAGTACAAATCCATTTACAATTCCAGGTTTGAGTTCAAATACCCAATATTATGTTTGGGTGCGCAGTTACTGCGGTGCAACAGACCAAAGTTCTTGGACAGCGGCAAGCAGTTTTAGAACTTCTTGCGATGCAATAACAACTTTCCCATATACGGAAGATTTTGAAAGTTATGCAGGAACTACATACAATGCAGTAGGTCCTGTGCCTTCTTGTTGGTACACTTATGCTCAAAGCGGCGATGCAATTTATACGCCGCACGTTACAGGCAGTGGAACATACCACTATCCTCATAGCGGCACAAAATGTCTAATGTTTACCGGCGGTAGCGGTACTACTTATGGCGGTCAAAATACTTATGCTGTATTACCTGCATTTGGACAACCACTTAATCAACTTGCAATATCTTTCTGGTATAAACAAGAGAGTGCTTCTGCAGGATATGGAACTTTCAGTGTTGGTTACATTACAGGCAGTCAAAACGATTTATCATCTTATACTCCGCTGTTTTATCCGACGCCTACAACTACTCTAACGCAAGTTGAATATATCTTTGCTGAGGCAGGCGTGGATTTATCGGCAGCAACTTATATTGTAATAAGATGGAATTATCCAGGTACATCATATTATTCTGCAGGTATTGATGATGTTGTAGTAAGACAGTTAGATGCAAATGGTTTGAAAATTCTTCCAACTACGCCTTATACACAAATTCCAACTTCTCAAATGTTGGTTCCTTATACAAAGGTAAAAAATATAGGACTTAATGCACAAACTAATGTTGTATTTTCAGTAAAATTAAATGGTAATAATGCTGGGGCTTCAACTCCTATAACAATACCATCGCTTGTTACTTCTGCAAACTTAACCGTACCAGGAATTACTATTCCATCTGGAGATAATACTTTAAGATATATTGCAAAATCTGCAGAAAATGCTAAAGATAGTACAACTTTTAATATCAAAGGAACAACAGATACCTTTGCTGCTGATGATATAGCGACAACTTCGACCGTTGGAGTAGGTGCAAATGGCGGACCAATAACTCTTGGAAATATTATTGAGATAACATCGACAACCTATATGCTTCAAGCAGCATTAGTGTTTATGGATGGCGTTTCTTCTATAAATTACAGTGTATCATTGTATCCAATGACAGGGGAATTAACAACTGCGGCTGTACCTTTGTTTACACAAATTGGCGTTAGAACTCCCGGTCTTGTTACTCTTAATGTGCCACCGACACAATTAGTACCGGGCAGATACTTCTTATGTATAAATCAACTCGGAGCAGATAATGTAGCAATTGGTTACGATGCAAACCCAAATCATCTCTTGTATGTAAGGGATGATGATGGCACTTTATATGATGATCACGGTTTTGGAGCAATAGCACTCCGAATGATTATTGGCTCGCCTTCTGTTAGTTGTTTAGGACCTGGTATTAGCGATATATCTGTTACAAGCAACTCTGCATCTGTTACCTTGCATGAAAACGGCTCTGCTACTCAATGGCAATATGTAATTTCTACAAGCGCAACAGCAAATCCAGACAACCTTACTCCTGTTGGCTCAAATACTAATCCATTTACAACTCCTGCTTTAAATGCAAATACTCAGTATTATATTTGGGTACGCAGTGTTTGCGGTGCAACTGAACACAGTAACTGGTCATTTGGTATGTTTAAAACAGATTGTGGTTTGCAGACATTGCCATTTACAGATGATTTTACAAACTGGACGACAGGCAGCAGTTACTTTGACCCCTGCTGGACAAGATACACAGGTGCAAACGCATATAGTGCAACAAATCCTTATGTAAGCACTCTGTCAAGCAACAATGCTCTCTATTTCTATTATAGTACTGCTACAAACTATAGCGCAGCATTTTTACCGCAATTAGATGCAAATGGTTTGAATGTTGCAATAGAGTTTGATTTGGCTATGGCTTCACAGGGAAAAATGGATGTTGTAATTGCTACCGACCCGCAAAATTCAGCCACATGGACTTTGGTTGGAACAGTTATTAATGATGGCACAGGCACATCGGCTACTAATTATAAACATTATAAAAGAATAATTTCAAATTATCAGGCAGGCACTTACATTGGTTTTAAATATTATTATGGAACTTCAACCGGCTATTCTGCATATTTGGATAATGTTGTTGTTTATCAACTATTGGATAATGATGTATCGGCAACAGGCATCTCTTCCTCAGTTGGTTTCGGTGGTTTAAACCTTACTACTGCCAACATTACTGTTACGGTTAAAAATGTTGGTGGAGTTACGCAGACCAATGTTCCTGTAAAACTTTCAGTTGACGGCACTGTATTGCCAACAACGCAACAGATTGCCTCAATAGCAAGCGATGCAACAGCAAATGTAACGTTTACAGGCGTGAATGTATCAACTATTGGACATATTTATAATATTCGTGCATTTACCGACCTGACAACAGACCAAAATCGTGCAAATGACACCATATCTATGACAATAAATAATATTGAAGGTTGCACCAATACGATAAATGTTCAAGTTGGCAATGCTACTACAACACAGAACTTTGTGCCAATATATCCTTATTATGGTTATAATTATACACAAACTATCTATTTGGGTAGTGAATTAGTTAATGCAGGTGCTGCTGCGGGTCCAATTAATTCAATTTCATATAATTTGACTGGTACTGGTACTCTAACTAATTCCAAAGATTGGGTAGTTTATATTGGTACAACCACAAAAACTGCTTTTGCAAGCACAAGCGATTATGTAGCAGTTGGCAATTTACAGCAGGTTTTCAGCGGTGTTGTAACTCAACCTACGGGTGCAGGTTGGATGACTATTCAATTTGCAACTCCTTTTATTTGGGATGGTGTAAGCAACATTGTAGTGGCTGTACACGAAAATACGTCAAGTTATGATAGTTCATACCCATCTTGGTACAGCACTTCAACAACAACAAATAGATCTATTTATTTCTATCAAGACGGTACAGATATTAATCCTGCATCACCATCGGCAACAAATTCAAACGTAAGCGTATTTTATCCAAATATTAAGATAAACGTTTGTCCTGGTGAGATTTCAGTTACAACTAATCCTGCAACAAATATAGATGCTACAACTGCGAAACTTAATAAGACAGTGATACCGTCAGGAATAGATGGCATTACAAGCGGCTTTAATTATCGCA
>Ga0209628_10003173_pt1 | contig 11410 bp, 12 predicted proteins | sample TergutCu122P4_FD_187285 | JGI IMG/M metagenome (GOLD analysis project Ga0209628, IMG submission 187285) | Cubitermes ugandensis P4 segment gut microbial communities from Kakamega Forest, Kenya - Cu122 P4 (SPAdes) (version 2) | ecosystem: Host-associated > Arthropoda: Insects > Digestive system...
TCCAGGGGCAGCCGGGAAAGTGACGCCTGTCAGGTACAAATGTGGTCAGCAAGACACGTCGGGGCAGGAACAGAACCGGGCGCATGTTCGCGCACTTTCTTGATAGCAGAAGAGGAAGAGCGAAAACCCCGAAGGGTCTTCGCTCTGAATCAACCACAATCGCCCAAGTGACCGCAGTTGCGACAGATGTGACAGCCGTCCTGCTTGTGGTACTCATAGGCGCCACATACTGGACACTTCTTGCCTGTGCCGGCAGTATGGCTTCGGGCGCCGGTCGCATCATCTCGTCCGGCCTCATCGGTGGCAATGAGAGACTCAGCTCCTGAACGCGCCGCAAGGCGGGTTGCAAGGGCTGTTACCGGCACCTGGTTGCCGTCAGCGTCCAGAATGCCGCGCCGGATGAGAATGCGTTGCAACTCGTAGGCCACTGCCGCCACTTCCGACTCATGAAACAGAGGGACCTTGGTACCGTCATGCTTTTCAATATGACCGCACCGCACTGCCCCCTTGTCCCAAACGACCTCGCGCATATCGGCAAGCGCCTTGGCAACACAACCGCCTGAGCGTGCCACCATGCTGAGTAGCCGCATAGTGCTGGTGACCCATTGCTGGCCTTCAGACTTCTGCCCAGCAGGCATGAAAAACTCGAATGGCCGTTCAATCTTCACCGTCTTGCCGCCAACTACGCCGCTTACGGTGATAAAGCTGACTGCCAAATACACCGTCTTTTTCCCATCGAAGGTCGTGTACTGCACCTTTGAGGTTACCGACTCCAGGTCACCAAAGGGCCGGGTTAGGTACTGCTTGCGCAGCGGGTCCTCGTCCGACTGAACTGGCGCAGCATGCTTTTCGTCTGTGCTACCAATCGAGAGCACGCTGCCCAGGACCTTGTTGGGCCGGTAGGTTGTCAACCCTTTGAGTCCGGCTTTCCAGGCTTGCATGTACAGGTACTGGAAATACTCGTAGGGATAATCCTCCGGAACATTAACCGTTTTGGAAATGGCGCTGTCGATGTAAGGCATGACGGCCTCGACCATTTGAATATGATCCGACGCACTCATTTCCAGCGCGGAGACGAACTGCTCCGGCAGATTAGCTGTATCTCCGCCCATCATCTGGAAAACACGATAAGCATGATCCTCGACTTGATAGGTCAGAAATGTGCCATCCGGCATGCGCTTCTTACGGTTGTATGACCAACTGAAAGCGGGTTCGATACCGTTTGAGGCGTTGTCAGCAAAGGCAAGCGAGATGGTGCCGGTTGGCGCGATCGACAGGAGATGCGAGTTGCGAATGCCGTACTCACTAATATCACACTGCAAAAGTTTCGATAGACGTGACGCGAAACGGCCTTCAGCAAGATACTCTTTGGCGTTGAAAAACGGAAAAGCACCGCGCTCTTTGGCCAAGGTAATCGAAGCACCATAAGCATATTCACTCATTAAGGCAGCAATCACAGCCGCCGTCTCGTGCGCAGCAGGCGTGTCATAACGTTTGCCGAGCATGATCAGCGCGTCACCAAGACCCGTGAAACCAAGGCCTATACGACGTTTGCTTTCAGCTTCCCGCTTTTGCTCGGGTAGCGGCCAGGCAGTTATGTCAAGCACGTTGTCAAGCATGCGTACCGCTACTGTTACTGCATTCTCAAATCCTTCTATATCGAAGCGCGCTTTCTCTGTAAAAGCATTGCGCACGAACACGGTCAGATTGATGGAACCCAAGCAACAGCAGCCATAAGGCGGCAACCATTGCTCGGCGCAGGGGTTGGTCGTGTTGAGATGCTCGATATAACCGAGATTGTTATCGCGGTTAGCCTGATCGACGAACAAAATACCGGGTTCTGCATGATCGTAGGTCGATTTCATTACCTGTTCCCACAAATCACGCGCACGTATTGAGCGATACATCCACTCTCCTGTGACCAATTGCGTGGCATCGGGAAAATCTCCGAAGTCAGGTTCAGCCTTATGCACCAACATCCAGTCACGATCGTTTTCCACTGCGTGCATGAACGCATCGGAGACCGCTACCGATAGATTAAAGTTGGCTAAATCACCCTTGTCCTTGGCGTGGATGAACTCCTCGATATCCGGGTGGGAAATATCGAGCACCCCCATCTGGGCTCCGCGGCGCGCACCGGCGGATTCCACCGTTTCGCACGAGCGATCAAATACCCGCATGTAGGACACTGGTCCGCTGGCGCGTGAGTTCGTGCCTTTCACACGAGCGCCACGAGGACGAATCGCCGAGAAGTTGTACCCTACCCCACCGCCACGACGCATCGTTTCCGAAGCTTGTTGCAAGGCAGGATAGATACCGGGGATCATGCCGTCGCTCTCCGAGATCGAATCGCCAATCGGTTGCACGAAACAGTTGATTAGCGTTGCAGCCAGATCGGTGCCGGCAGCAGAGTTGATACGCCCTGCCATAATGACACCGAGCTTGTCTTGCGCATTAAAGAATATCTCTTCCCATTTCTGGGGATCCTTCTCGTTCTTCGCAAGCGCCCGGGCAACACGGCGACGTACGTCAGACAAGGTTTTCTCGTCGCCCTTTGCGTATTTTTCACGCAAAGTGTCGAGCGAGATTGCCTGGGCTTCAGGCGTAAAAATGCCTTTTTCCAGTTTCATGATTTACTCCTTGTTTGGTTGTGACCTGGCGATGCCGGAATGGCACCACAACAGGTTTGTTGAGAACCCAACAGCACGAGAAAGGCTCTGATCGAACCTGTCGCGTACAAGTCAATGGGAGGGAACGACCCAAACAGGAGACGAATGACCCGTCGACGGGGTCACACCTCTCCCGTCTCGGGAATGAAGCGGCGATGCGGCTACCGCTAAAACCCAGTCTGAATGACTGGATGGAAGTCGTGCTTAACGCGCACGAGCGTTTCGAGTCACCTCGAAAATTTCAATGTTGCCGGTCGCCCAGAAACATAGAAAACGCCTCTCCTGATAGAAAGGCGAAAACGCTATCTAAAAGACAATGCGCATGAATGGATATTTCTTCTCCAGCTTCGGAAGGATTGAACGAGCCCTCTTGCGCTTTGGCGTTGGCTTTTTCTTGGCGCCAAAAGACCATTTACGGAAAGCTTGCCCCAAGTCGGAGTCATCCATATCAGTAAAATTATAAGCATTCCGTATGTTTTTGCTAAAGTAGCTCCCTTTGGAGGCGGCATCAAGCATGCCATCTATTTCTACCTGTGGCACGTCATCATACAGATAGTGCCTACCACTCTTGAAAGCGATAATCAGCTTCAGCGCCACTGGATCATAGGCATATCCGTCCAGGTTGGAGCTTACTAGCGGCGTTAATTTTTGGTGCATGACCGCATTTCCAGCACATCGATGAGGGAGGCGCCAAAGGTAGTGATGGCGTTCCCTATTTCACGTTCGGCTTGCAACGATGGAACTCTGCCGTCGATCTCAATGTAACCTGAAGCCAAATAGCTCACCCGAAACTCCGCGCCATCAAGTTTCATGACGAGTTTGGTTTGCGGATTCCATGCTTGGCGCCGTTTTACCGCCTCAATTAGTTCTTCAATCGAAGCGATTGGTTCAGTGCCTATATATGTACAGCCAGGATGTGCGTACATGTGTTTCTCCTTCATGTAGCGCGGGATCATGCCCGAACGGGCACGAAACCCGCTTGGGTTGATAGAAAGGTGACTGGCTAGAATGGAATATCGTCGTCAAAATCGGCAGGCGGAGCAGACTGACGCGCAGGCGCACTGTTCTTGGCCGGCGCTGCCGCTGGTGGGGGTGCCGGGTTAGAACCTTGCTGCGGTGTGTCTCCAGCAGATGGGCGGCTGCCGAGCATTTTCATCTCGTCAGCGCGAATCTCTGTGGTGTAGCGATCCTGTCCGTCCTTGTCTTGCCACTTGCGCGTACGCAAGCTGCCTTCGATATAGACTTGGCTGCCCTTTTTCAGGTACTGACCTGCGATTTCTGCCAGACGGCCAAAAAAAGTAATGCGGTGCCACTCAGTTGCTTCCTTTTTTTCGCCGGTTACCTTGTCTTTCCATGTCTCGGTCGTTGCCATACGAATATTGCACACTGCATCCCCAGAGGGCGCGTAGCGAACTTCCGGGTCAGCCCCGAGGTGACCGATGAGAATGACTTTATTAACTGATGCCATGTAGTTGCTCCTTGTTTCAAGATGCCGCATCTGCGGCGGTTGGTAATGTGATTACACGGGATGCGAAATCACTTTTCTCAGTCATGCCCTGCCCTTCCAGAATATGGAATCGGTTCGGGTATTTCTGAAATTTCTGCGTAGCCCGGCTGGGCTGACTGTTTCGACGGGAATCCGTCGAACGGAATGTCCGCTAACCCGCAGACGTTGGGCCTCTAACGAGGGAAAACTTGTTTTTCGATGCCGGCTTTCTCAAACCCGCATTGAAAAAATGAAGCGAAGATTCACCCGCGGGTGAATGCTTCGCTTCAGGTTGCCCGATTTACTGCATCTGTTCTGGAGACAACTTCGTCACCTTGTACAGATTCATTGGCGCCTTGCCTTCCTCGACAGTTTTGCGGCCAATCTTGATGATTTCCACTTGATCGCCAATTTTGGCTTTGGCATTGTTGAGTTCCGTTCTGAGATTGACCCCCCAGAGGATATCTTCAACGCCTTCTTCTGTTCGATAACGAACGCCGAAGCAGTTTTTTACCCCTTCATCCAACACTTTCGGCATAAACCCCGCCTCAAGAAGTTGGCCACGAAACACGGAAGGATGTTTCTTTATTTTGATCGAAGGCTCGGGTTTTGGATTGTCCTCAATGGATACCGTGCAGCTTCCCCCGATCGCCGGCACTTCCGGTAATACTTTCTCCGGCGTTACCGTTGGAGCTTCCTTGATCAAGGTATCGGACTTCTTATCGCGCCGTTTGCGGGTTCCCATCTTTTTTAGATCATCGATTTTTTGATTCGCCTCTTGAATAAAGGCATCAATGATCTCTTCGCCAATTCCCTCTGCGCTCCTCATCCCGAGGTCGTAGTAGGAGTCCTGAATGCGGCCTTTTTTCTTTCCGCTCCAGATGATGAGATGCCCAGTACACACCTTACGTCTCGGACGGTACGTCATTATCAAACGTCCCATACCGCCAGCAATTTCTCTGACGATAAGAGGATTGAGAACCAGCTCTGGCTGTTTCTCAAACACCTTTGGCATGCCGCATTGGGCTTCTTCCTGAACCAGTATAGGAATTCCTGATGTGTGTTTCAGTACTGCCAGCAGGAATCTCTTCAGCACAGATTTCTTCGGCTTGTTGCGCGCTGCAATGCGACCAAACCTCCACAGCCCCCAGAGAGCAACCATAAGCATAATCAACAAAAACATGGTTGCCTCCTCAGATGACGTAACTTGGAGATGAATCGTGCTTTGGCATCATGCCGAGCGTTTTTGCGACCAACACCGTCAGGTTCCAGTCACCTGCGGCATACGCCGGAGAAGACTGACGAGGTAGCGTAGGCACAGCGTGGTGAGCGTCATCAACAATTTCAATATCACCCACGGAGCGGCGCAATGCCGACAAACACACCACAAACGCACCTGCTGTCACTCCCGGACGGACTAAACCCTCGCCTGATCCGGCTTTGAACCCTTTGCGAATTATGATTTGGTGCTGATAATTACCTAAGGTAACCGTCAGTACCTCCTCTTGAGTAGCCACCTTACGCTGCACGACGCCAATACCTTCATCAACGATTGGTTCGAGCTTGATCTGCGCCCGATCCATCCAGTCGTCGGTAAGGGTGCTCACTGTCCAAAAGGCAATACCCTGAAATTTACTCATGGATGCCCCCTTACTACGAATTAAGATTCTCATCGACACCAAATACTGTCGTAATCGCCTGATGGAGCGCGATACGAGTCGATTCGGTTGCCAAGCCGCTCAAAAACTTCCTGAGCGCATAATGCAGGGCTGAAATGCCGCGTTTCTCTGCCACTTTGGACAGACCCGCAGCATGAAAAGCCCATTTGAGAAGGATTCGCGTAGACATGGTTCTTTCAAGAGCCGCATCCGTGTTGCTGCCGCCGTCTTTCGACTGCTCCCGTATCTTGTGCGCCACTTCCACAAGACCGCCGATAAACTCAGCGCGAGAAATAGCAGAGCCTTCCTTCATGCCAGCCGACGTAGACAACTTGATGCCTTCCTGGTCGAACCAGTATTGCAACATGTCGTCCCCAAGCGGCGACAGCACGGTGTCCAGCAATTTGGTTTCGGTATCGTCGTCGGGGTAACCGACATATACCGAGCAAAGCCGCTCAAGCACCGAAACGTCATGACTACTCGCAGTACCGTAGTTCCCGCTTGGATCTTCGACCAGATTGGTGTTCCCGGTCAGAACCGTGCGAAATCCCGGAACAGGACGCACTACTTCTCCGTGCTTGCCTGGCAACGTAAACGCTTGCCCTGTGAAAACATCGTTGAAAACGATTGCGCGGCTTGGCTGGATGCGGTCATACTCGTTGATAAGTACCGGGCAGCCATATTGCGCTGCCAGGGTGACCGGACCGGGCGCCCACACCGTCTCGCCGCCAGCGGCAAGGATGTAATGCCCGAATGCTTCATGCGGCTCGAAACCGCGGTGCCCTTTCCCAACAAATAACGGTATGCCAAGACGCGCACACCATTCGGTGAAAATGGATGTTTTGCCGGAACCGGTCGGCCCCCACAAATACAACACATCGTCATCGCCGGTCATCCACCAATAGTAGAGATCCCGCATCAGTTCCTTGCGAAAACTGTACTGCGGGTCTGCGACGGGGACCGCACCTCGTAAAAATTGCGCAGCGCGACGTTCATCCGGGTCGGGAAACACAGCCGGGTCAGGAATGGCAAACCCGGTTACGGTAAGTTTAGGATCAACCTCGGGACCAAGGCCAAAGGTTGCCGCAAGCGGATACTCGCAGGGCACAAGGATATTACCAAGCATATTTACTCCTTCACAGAAATTGTGTTTCTTTAGAAGGGGCAGATCGACCCCACAAGGGGGAGCGATCCTCCCCTTAGCGGGATAAGTCAGGCGAGAACGACTCGCTCGACCTCTTGAATGATGCGTTCCGGAATATTCCGGCGTACACCTTCTCGAATGGCGTCCTCATCCATACGGGCTGCCATGCAGCAGTTATGAAAAGAGAACGTTTCATCGCGTTCATGCCATTGCAGGCAATGACTTCTGCCAATACGATGGTCGAACACGTATTCCTTGCGGATGGCCGGACGAAAAATCCACTTCAGCACTGACCATTTTTCATGCTCGTTATTGTTCAGAGTCAACTCTTCAAGACTTCTCCAGAAAAGCTTTACCTGCAGAACAGAAAACGATTCCTTCGACCAACCAAGCAGTTGATTGCATACCCCATCATTGCAGGTACTCGGATAAGTATGTTCAAACCACGGACTTCCCCAAGAAACATAGGGAATCAATGGACCGACCTCCTGTTCAACAAATGCGTCCTGCTCATCTTCCAAGACAGGCACTTCCCCACAGTCTGAGCGGTACTCGTCTGGCATAGTCACCTGTAATACTGGCGTACGCAGCCACATCAGCAACTCGTCAAACAAAACGCAGTTGTTGGATGACGTGATATACCGATGCAACTTCCTGGCTTGCTGCCGTTGCCTTTTGAGCTTCAGCGCAGCCAAATCTTTGAAGGTGCTTATTTTTGTGGGATGCTTGGTTACGGGAGCAATTTCTACTGTGTTTCCAAACAAGTCAGTGAGCAGCATGGCTCACCTCCAATTTTGGAACTAGCGGAATTGCTATGTGAGGAACTGCATACGCGATGACTGCAGGCGGGGTTACCTGCTGCCACGTTGTTGGCGCCTTTACCGCATTCCCGGTAGAACTGCTTCCGGTACTGCTGTCGAGAAACCAACCTCTTGCGCGTAGCTTGGCCACGACTGCGTCAAATGGTTGCCGCCATTCGCGGAATTCCTGAATCTTCGGCTTTTGGGAGCCAATTTTCAGTACCGCACAGGCAGTTGGATACTCATGCACGACGAGCCGATCTTCTTCCTTATGGAAGTAGGCCAACCGCGCCGCACGCGGAAATCCACGCTGACGAAGCCACTCCGCCCATTGATACAGAACTTGCGCTCCTGGCGAAGCATTGGCAGGAGCCGTAATAGCTCCAGGAGTTTCTGCTTTCATGACGTACTCCTTTCTGAGGACGCCATGAGCCCGATGGGGACTCAAGCATCCCCAAGCGGGTTGCAGATGCAGTGAATTTCTTCACTGTGCCTACCCGGCAATCACATTGCCGGATAAAGTTGCGCGTAACGTGCGCTTGCGTTTCGAGTCACCTCGAAAAATCTGCAACCGACAAAGTACGTCGGTGATACGAATGCCGCTTTTCTACAGCGGCTTGATGGCAATTCTGCTTTGCCTTCAAATCCCGTGTCAAGCAACGAGACATTGCATGATTGATCCTGGCAAGCAAAGGTGAGAGTTTTTGTGTCTTGTGCACACTACAACCTTAAAAACAGCCAAGCGTTTAACCGAAAGGTGAGTGTTTTTGTGCTCAAACAACGACGTCGACACAAAAACTCTCACCTCATGAACTCTCCCACCGCTAAACGCCTTGCGACGTTGTAGCGTGGGTTTCGCGGGTCGCAGACTTCGACTTGCGCGGCCTTGCAGTCGGCAGAGGTTTCCATGCCCGTCCCCGGCGTGTTGGTCTGTTCCAGCGCATCGATACGCCCCGATGCATTCCTGTAGCGCCGCGTTGTATAGCTCGCAGTGCAAGCGAATCCAAGCCATCAGCCGTTCGGCCTGCCGGGCATGGGGATGGAGCTTGAAGGTGACTTTGCGTCGTTCCATGAATCGAGCGTAGCAGGGTCGGGATGGAGCGTTTGGAAATGTCAGTGGAAAACCAAAACCGTCCGCTGACCCCCTCCTGTCCGGTCGCTTTCGCTCACTGGTTCGCAAGCGAACCAGTCAGACCAGGAAGGGGAACGCGCGGACATTCCTTCACATATACAGTCACCCATCGGCACAAAAATTCTCACCTGCCCGCACAAAAACCCTCACCTATTGACACAAAAACCCTCACCTAACAGCACATATACACTCACCATTCCTTGCGCAAACACGCATCTGGATGCGCATTTGCCAAGGTGTTAACTCTTAATTTGCTTTAACTATTTAAGTGTTTTTTCAACAACAGGCTTTTTAAAAAAATTGTTTCCCCCTCCCCCTTGGCCAATACACCGTCCAATTTTCCGTCCATCCCCCCCTATTCATGTTGGGGAATATTGTCGCAACAGAAACTCTGCTCTGCCACTATCTGTTGCTCCACCGGTGTCCTGTTCAATTCAAGGAAAGACCGACCAAGCAACGTTTTCCAGAACACACAAGTAGATCAACGTTTCGTATAACCATGCAACGACTTCAAGCCTTCAAATTCGAGCTTCGGCTTAATGGAGAGCAGCGCAATATGCGCCGCTTCGTCGGCTCCTGCCGGTTCGTCTTCAACGAGGCTCTGGCGTTGCAAAAACGCGATCCTGAAACGGCATGGCTGATCGCCTATGAAGAGAGCGGCGCAGTCTGGCCGCCAGCAGCAGAGCCTGCTCTCGAAATGGTTTTGGTCGAGGGAATCTACCGAAGCGACTCGGGAGTGGCGAGATGTCATCACTGAGCGCCGTAGGAATCTCCAGCCTTCAGGCCGGGGAGAATGTCAACTACCAACAAACCGCTGCTCTGGAAAACTCAACAAGGAATCACCGATCGCAGGGATTTCAAAGTGAGTCAGCACCCAAAAGCTTTAAGAAAGCCCACGGCGCTATTTTTACACGCCCCTTAAATGGCAAACTCACTTTGGCTATTCGTAAAGGCTACAACGCGCTGATCCAACACGCTCAAGCATGCGGGGTAGAGAAGGAAGAATATGTAATTGACGGGCGCACGTTTCTCAACCAATCCCAAAGCGATTCACGAAACTATGAGTTTCTCAAAGACCTTGGAAGACGATATGTCGGCACCACGATCGAATGGGATATTTTTTCAGACGAGGGACGACGCAGATGGGGGGTCGCTACGCTGCTTTCACGATGGGAAATCATTGATGGAAAGATTTACTATGCGTTCGACAGCAAAATAAAACGGCAACTGCTTAATCCTGAAACGTATGCTCGTATCAGTCTAAGTATTCAGTGCAGGTTTCATAGCGCGCCCGCTTTGGCACTTTACGAAGTTGCGCTCAGGTATGCAACTAATCCATCCGGGACTACTCAACGACGCCCTTGGGAAGACTGGCGGCAAGTACTTTGCGGAGAGAAGTCCAGTTACCACCAAGAGTTCAAGTATTTCAACCGTATTCTTGGTCAAGCCATGAACGAGGTCAATGAAATATCCGATTTGGTTATGCAGTGTCTCGTCTTCAAAAACGGTAGAACCGTTACCCATTTGCAATTCAGAATTGAAAGGAAACGGCAACACGACTTTGAGTTTCCCCCTGAAAATATTGTGAACTCTAGTTTGGCGGACAAACTAATCAAGTTTGGGCTGAACCACAATGCAGCGCTCAAAGTAGTAACTGATTATGATGATGAAGCCATTGAAGCGGCACTGAGTGCTACTAGTGCTCGTGCTCAGAAAAAAAATGAAAGGCCGCTTAATAGTCCAGCAGCATACTTCCTCTTTCTCTTGAGAAACGGTCATATCCAGCCAGATGCTGTAAAGAAACTATCGAACACTCAGAAAAAGAAAAATGCAGAAGTCGCAACGCAGGAAAAAGAGCAGCGCGCTGCTGATCTCAAGCGCGCCAAGGAAACAATAAAACTATTTGATGATCTGTCTGAAAACGAACAGAACAGATTCATCGAAGAATTTCGTGTTGCAGTTGTTGATCATAATCCGGCTTTAACAACAGCATTCAGGAAAGAGGGGATCAACGCTATGCTCATCAAAAAGAATTTTTTGATCTGGTGGGCGTCAAACCTCGCCCTTCATGGCGCGGACACCGCGGTGCAGCCAGTGGAGAACCGGTGCATTGACACCGTTCCTAAAAACCTGCTCAAATCTGCTCGAATGACGCCAATTCTGACGCAACATCAGAAGGGCACGTCTTCGAGGATTGAACCGACGCCAGCCGAACAGTCCTGCTGACGATTCGCGCCAGGGGATCGCCCCCTGGAAGATCGCTGTGCGCACGCTGCCGGAATGACTTGCGACAGCGGCGCCGGCGGACGCTGGTTCCGACCGGAGCGATAGTGCCATGCAAGGGCCGCTCTGAGCCTTCTGTGAATATCCTGCTATTGCGACCACACATGCTTCGATCGATTCCTTGCAGGTATAGCTGGCCCCATTTGTTTGGACAGAATTTCTACGGCGATAAGTGTAGCCTTGCGGGGTAGCGTTATCCACGGTGGCGGCAGCCGAAGGTCGGTCTGGACCATAGGCT
>Ga0209628_10003174_pt1 | contig 11410 bp, 9 predicted proteins | sample TergutCu122P4_FD_187285 | JGI IMG/M metagenome (GOLD analysis project Ga0209628, IMG submission 187285) | Cubitermes ugandensis P4 segment gut microbial communities from Kakamega Forest, Kenya - Cu122 P4 (SPAdes) (version 2) | ecosystem: Host-associated > Arthropoda: Insects > Digestive system >...
GTTTCTGGGCAGCGGCGCGATTTCGTGGTGGAAGACCACGCGCTGCAACAACTGGCGGGCCGACGGCGCGGCGAGGTTGGCGTCGAGTTCGGGCTGGCCGAACAGGATGATTTGCAGGAGCTTGCGCTTTTCGGTTTCCAGGTTGGACAAGAGGCGCAGCGCCTCCATCGTCAGCGGCGGGATGGTTTGCGCCTCGTCGATGCACAGCACCGCGTTCTTGCCTTCCGCCGCCAGCTGGAGCAGGCGGCGGTTGATGCTTTTGATCAGGAAGGCGGGATGCGCGCCCAGTTCCGCGCCCAGTTCCTCGGCCACGCTGGCGAGCAGCGCGGCGGGGGCCTGCATGGGGTTGGGAATCCACGCGGCGACGGTGTTTTTTTCCAGCGTGGCGAGAAAGCGCCGGCACAGCAGGGTCTTGCCGGCGCCGACCTCGCCGGTGATCTTGACGAAGCCGGCGCCGCTCTGGTGCGCCACCAGGAGCGTGTTCAGCGCGCTCTGGTGGCTGCTGCCGGCGTAGATGAACTGGGTATCGGGGGTGATGCCGAAGGGTTGTTCAGTGAGTCCGAAATGCGCGAGGTACATGGTTCTCCGGTCAGCGGCCCAGTTGCTCGATACGCTCCCCGGCCGCTTCGATGTCGCGCTGGCTTTCGCGGAAATCGCGGATCAGCGTCGGCTTCAACAATATCACCACTTCCCGTTTCTGGCCGGAGCGGCCGCGCTGGCCGAACAGCGAGCCGGCGTCGCTGCCCAGCGTGCCGGGCAGGCCGGAGCGGTCGATGATGCTGGTGTGGCTCATCAGGCCGCCGATGGCGACGATCAGGCCGTCGCGGGCGCGCACCACGCTGTCGCTTTCATTGACCGTGGAAGCGGCGAGCGGCAGCTTGAAGGTGCCCAGCGTCTGGCCCAGGTCGATCAGCTTTTCCTTTTCCTGCACCGTGCTGACCGCCGGGTGGATGTGCAGCACGATGTTGTCGTCCTCGTCGATCTGCGGCGTCACGTCGAGCGAGATGCCCGAAAAGTAGGGTTGCAGCGTCACCGACGGCGACAGCGTGGCGTTGGTGCCGACGTTGGTCGCCATGTTGGTGGTGATGTTGGTCACGTACAGTTCGTCGGTGCCGACCTTGAGCACCGCCTTCTGGTTGTTCAGCGTCGCCACGCGCGGGCTGGACAGCACCGACACCGAGCCTTGCGTTTCCAGGAAATTGAGCAGCGCCGCGAAATTGGCGGTTTGCAGCGCCAGGCCGAAGAAGCCCGCGTTGCCGGTGTTGGCCGTCGCCGTGGCGATGCCGCCGGCGACGCCGGGAATGACGCCGGTCAGACCCGCGCCGTTCATGGTGAGCGGCTGGCCGTTCGCCCCGGTAAGCCCGGTGGGGCCAATTCCGGTGCCCGGCTGCATGTTGGCCGCCGTCACCCGGTTGCTCACGCCGTTGAAGCTCGCCCAATTCACCCCGGCCTGGAAGGAATCGTTCAGCGTCACCTCGATGATCTTGGCTTCCAGCATCACCTGGCGGTCGGCGATGGCCTGGATGGTGCGCAGGTATTGCTCGACCGTGCGAATCTCGCCCGGCAGCGCCCGCACCAGCACGACGCCGGAATTGGGCGTGACCACCACGTTGCGCCCGCCTTCCGCGCCGACGATGGTTTGCAGCGCGGTGGTCAGGCTGTCCCAGAAATCGTTTTTCGAAGTCGTCCGCACATGCGTCGTCACCGCGCCCTGCTGCTGCGCGTTCGACGACGAGCCGGGCAGCGACGGCGGCACCGCGCCGCTGGGCGAGGCCGCGCCCGGATACTGGTTGCCGCCGCCCGAACCGATGGAACTCGACGTAACGCGCAGATCGGTTTCCCCGGCCCGCGTCGCGGCCAGGTAATTGATCTGGAAGACGCGGGTTTGCAGCGTATTGGGCTGGATGCTGATGCGCTTGCCCTGGATGCGGTATTCATAACCGTACAATTCGCGGATGGCGTCCAGGGCTTCCCGCACCGTCACATCGGTCAGATTGATGCTGATCGAACCGCTCACTTCCGGGGCGATCAGCATGTTGTAGCGCGTGCCGCTGACGATGGCCATGAACACGTTCTGCGCCTGGGCATTGACCACCGACAGATCGAAGCGCGGTTCCCTATCCCTGTCCTGCGCCGGCGGCGTCGCCGGGGCCATTGCGGTCAGCGGCGGCAGCAGCGCCTTTTCCGTCGCGGCGGCCTCCTTCGCCTGCTGTTCGCGGGCCTTGCGCAACTCGGCCTCGATCAGATCGCGCGTCGTATCCTCGCGGAAATTGGGATGCGTGCAAGCGCCGAGCAGCAGCGCCGGAACGAGAAGGGACAAGCTGAGCGTCGGGCGGATCGATGTCGTTTTCATAATATTCAGCGGCGGGCGGGGGGTTCGTTGCGGGCGGGCGACTTGGTCACGCCGGGCGTGGCCGTCAGGATTTCGCGGCTGCCGTCGGCATGCAGCAGCACCACGCTGTTGGCGCGGATGGCGACGAGGCGGGCGTCGCCCACCATGTCGCCGGGGTGGACGATCTTGCCGTCGATCAAGGCGCGGGCCCGGCCCTTGCCGTTGGCCGGGCGGATGATGCTTTGCAGGCCGCCGCCGCCCTGATCGGGCGCATCCCCGGCCGTGCTGCCGGGCGGGCGGGTGGGGTCGGGCAGCGACTGCGCCGCGGCGCTGGCCGCGAAGCAGACGAAGCAGGCGAAACAGAGAGTCAGACGGCGAGCCACGGCAGATCCAGACTGAGAGTGTAAAGAGTGAAAGTCATTTCGCTGCGCGGATACTCGGTCACCTTGAGGCTCATCGCGCTCCACAGCGGGCGCGGCAAGACGCGCTGCAATTCGTCGGCGTAGGCCGTCAGCTCGGCGTAGCCGCCGGCCACGGTAATCTCCATCGCATGGCGGTAGATCTGTCCCTGCCCCGCCCGCGTCTCGCCCTGGCGCGCCGGCTTGCTGGCCGAAGCCGGCGCCAGCAGCGGCGCCACCGGCAGCGTATTCACCCGCGCCAGCGTCAGATTCTTGTGCTTGGAGAGCAGCGATTGCAGCAACAGCGGCATCTGCAAGGGCGTCACCAGCGAGGCGCTCAGGGGCTTCAATTCCTGCTCGCCGCTCAACAGCCGCTTCTGGCTGTTGGCGATATCCTGGCGCAGCTTCGCATCCGGGTCGGCGGCCTGGGCGCGCAGCCCCGCCAACTGCTCTTGCAGCGAAGCGAGTTCCGTCTGCTGCTGGGCCGCCGAGCGTTGCTTGGCCGCCGCCCCTTGCAGCGCCGGTTCGATCAACAGCGTGTAAGCGATCAGCGGCACGGCGGCCAGACAGCCGATCACGATCAAGCGCCGCTCGTTCGGCTTGAACTTGCCGAAGCGTTCGCCGAGGGTCTTCAGATTCATGCCATTGCCCCTTCGAGATGGCGGAAACCGGCCTTGGTCATGCCGGCGCGGTGGTTTTGCTCCCCTCTCCCGCTTGCGGGAGAGGGGAAAAAGGCAAGCGCCTGAGCCGCGATCATTGCCGTCCTCCGCCGGGCGATGAAGTCAGGCCGAATTCAAAGTAGCGTCGCGGCCCCTGGGGCTGGGTGGCGGGGGTGTTGGCGCGGCGGGCTGCCGCGTCGGGTCCGGCTTCGGCGTCTACGATGTCGAGCGCCGCGAAGGTGCGGCCCTGGAAGGCCGGTTCGTCCTTCAGGCGGCGCACGTATTCGGGAATCAGTCTGGGGTCCAGCGTGCGGCCGCGCAGTTCCAGCGCGCCGCTTTCGGCGTTGAAGGAAAAGCCGGTCAGCCACAGGCCGTCGGGGATGCGCCGCGCCAGGCCGCGCAGCCAGTCGCCCGGTTCGCCGTATTGCGGCGCCTGGCTTTTGCGCAAGAAGGCCAGCACCTCGGCGTTGGCCTGCAAGCGTTGTTCGGTCGTTTCCAGTTCGCGTTGCAGCGCGGCGTCGGGCTTGTAGCCGGCGACCTTCGCGCCGAGCTGTTTCACCTCGTCGCGCGCCGCCTGCAATTGCGGTTCGATTTCCCGCAACTGGCGGGCCGCCTCGGCCTGCTGCCACTGCGCCCAGCCCGCCGGCAGCGCGCACAGCGCGAGCGCCGCCGCGAGGCCGAGGCCGAGATTGCGGAAAGTCCAGACATCGCGCGTTCGTTGCAGCGCCGGGTCGAACAGGTCGATATCCGGCGCCGGGCCGGAGCCGAGCGCCGCGCCGATGGCCGGCAGCGCGTCGGCCAGCGCCGCCGGGCTGGCGGTCAGGAAGGGGCCGACATCCAGCGCGGTGCGGATATTGAGCGCCTCCACCGGCTGGTAGAGATTGCCGGCCAGATGCTTGATGAAATCGTCCGCCCCCGGCACCGGCAGCACCAGCAGGCGTTGCAGCGAGAGGTAGCTGAAATTGCGCTCGAAATTGTCGAGCGAGCGTTGCAGGTCGAGCAGCACGCGCTCGTACAGCGACTTGTCGCGGGCCAGGTCGGCGGCGCTCACCTCCAGATTGCGGCTGGAATACAGCGCGCCGTTGCAGCTCAGGGTCAACAGGCTGCCGCCCTGGCCGCAGACCAGCAGGGCCAGCGCCCGGTCGGGCGTCTCGAACAGGCGGGCGACATTGCGCTGGGCGATTTCCGGGATGGTGATGCCGGCCAGATCGACGCGGGCGCTCTGGCAGGCCTCGATCAGCGGGCGCAGCGCGGCATGGGCGGCGGCCACCGCCAGCACCTGCGCCTGCCGCCCCGGCTGGGCCGGAATGGGCTGCGCGTCGATGCCGGCGGCGGCCACCGGGAAGCCCGCCATGTCCTTGATCTTCCAGCGCACCGCCTCGCGCAATTCGGCCTGCGGCGCGCCGGCCGGCAGCGCCGGCGCGTCGGCGGTCAATAACTGGTAATCGCCGGGCGCCAGCAGCAGGCGGCAGGGGCCGCGCAGCCTGCCGCCCCGGCGCAGGCGCGTCAGCGTATTGACGAGTCCGTCCTGCAGCGGAAAGGACTCGACGCGGCTGACCGCCGGCAGCCCGCTCCTGCCGCCGCCCATGCTGACGACATCGACCCGGTCCGGATTGAGCCGGATCGCCGTGGCGGGGGAGGAAAGGGAGGAACGGGAAAGGGGTTTCATTCGGTGGCGTGGATAGGGGTGGTTATGGCCGGGCGGCGGCCAGAGGCCGCCGCCCTGGGCTTAGGGGTTACGTGGTGGAGGGAGCGGAGACGCAGAGGATGGTGGCCGTAGCAGACGCAGTGAAGCCGTCTTTCTTAACGGTGCATGTGGTGGTACCGCCGGCGGCGCCGCAGGCCGTGCCGCTGAGGGTGTAGCCATCGGGCAGGCCGCCTTGCAGCAGGGTGCTAAACGCGCCAGTACCCTTCCATGAATCCGCAACGCAAACGGATTGGCTGGCCGTTTCGACGCCGCCGTTGGGGTTGTCGCTAGCATCGTATTTTCCCCTGAGGGAGATGTTGCCCTGGTTGATTACCGACGCCGAGGAGAGGGATTGAGCGACGGTTTCCGTGGCGGCCCGGGCCGCGTCCTCGCTCAGGTTGACGAAACGCGGCACCGCGACGGCGGCGAGGATGCCGATGATGACGATGACGATGACCAGTTCGATCAGGGTGAAACCTTTTTGCTGCTTCATGTTACTTCCTTTGGTGGTTGAAAAAATGGTACTTGAACAAACCGGCGCGGGGCGGAAAATCTCCGCGCCGGGGCGAAAAAATCAACAGCCGGTGGTGACGACGGAAATCACCGGGGCCGAGTACACGCCGCCGTTGACGGTGGCTTCCTGATAGCTGACGCGGCATTCCGGCGCCGTGCCGCCGGCCAGGTCGTAGAAGCGGGTGGGCACGCCGCCGCCGTTGCTGATGTTCAGGCCGTCGTTGCCGCCGTTGATCTGGGCGGCGGTGTCGATGCCGTCCGCCGAGGCGGCCGGGTAGCGGTTGCGGATGACGACCATGATCCCTTCCATGTCCACCGCCGGCGGATTGCTGTTGCAATTGACCAGCGTCTGGTTCGGCGCGGCGGAGGATATGTCGAGCAGACAGCGCGAATGCGCCAGCGCACTGGCCGAGCGCAGCAGCGCATAGATCGACTGCGCCTTGGCGACGCGCGCGTCGCGCTGCGTCTCGATCAGGCGCGGCAGCGCGTTGATGGCGAGAATGGCGATGATGCTGATGACCACGATCAGTTCAATCAGCGTGAAGCCCCGTTGGGCGGCGTTCATCGATTTCATTTCATTTCCTGTTGTCGTTGCGTCGAGTGGGCGGGGGGTGGGCCGCCGGGTGAGTGTTGGATGGGTGGGCGGTGCCTCGTCATTCCGCGCTCCGTCGCGGAATCCATGCGGCGTCTGGATTCTGCGACTACGCTTCGCTTCGCGCAGAATGACGCATGGACTCCCGCTGTCGCGGCGGGGCGTGAGGCGAGGCAGGCGGTCGCGGCGCATCAGTGTTTCCCCATGGCGACGCGGCCCAGTTCCCACATGGGCAGGAAGATGCCCAGGGCGAGGATCAGCACCATGACGCCGAGCATGACGATGAGGATGGGTTCGATCTGCTGGGAGAGCGTCTTCAGTTCGTATTCGACTTCGCTCTGATAGATGCCGGCGATCTGTTCCATCATGTCGTCGAGGGCGCCGGATTCTTCGCCGACGGCGATCATCTGCAGCACCACCGGGGTGAAGGCGCGGCTGGCGATGGCGGCGCGCAGCACGGATTCGCCGCGTTCGACGCCTTCGCGCATGCCATCGATCTTGCCGGCGATCCAGGCGTTGTCCACGGTCTGGGCGACGTTGGAAAGGGCTTGCAGGATCGGCACGCCGGAGCGCATGGCCAGCGCGAAGCTGCGGGCGAAGCGGGCGAGCGTGGCTTTTCTGACGATCTTGCCGGCGATGGGCAGCTTGAGCTTGAAGTGATCCCAGGCATGCCGCCCGGCGACGCTGCCTATCCATTGCCGGAAGCCGGCGGCCAGCGTGATGACGCCGACCAGCATGGCCGGCCACCAGGCGACGAAGAAGTTGGAGGTGCCGATCAGAAAGCGCGTCATGATCGGCAGTTCGGCGCGGAATCCGGCAAAGACCTTGGCGAATTCGGGAATCACCCAGATGTTGAGGATGACCATCGCGATGACCATCGTGGCGATGACGAAGGCCGGGTAGCGCAGCGCGGTCTTGACCTGTTCGCGCATGAAACGCTCGAAGGCCATGTGGTCGAACAGGCGCAGGAAGATTTCTTCGAGCCGCCCGGACATTTCGCCGACCCGCACCATCGACAGATAGAAGGGGGTGAACACCCTGGGGTGGCGGGCCAGCGACATGGAGAGTTCGCGGCCCTGGTCGAGGCTGTCGCGCACCCCTTGCAGCATGCCGCGCATGGCCGGGTTGCCGCTCGAATCGTGCAGGCTGCCCAGGGCGCGCATGATGGGCACGCCGGCCTTGATGAGGGTGTGCATCTGGCGGGTGAAGAGCAGGATGTCGGCATGCACGATGCGCGCGCCGAACAACTGGAAGCCGCCTTCGCCGCTGCCGTTGGCGGCGGCGGCCTTTTCCTCGATGGCCAGCGGCGTGACGCCGGAGCCGAACAGGACGTCGGCCGCCAGGCTGGCGCTGCCCGCCTCGAGCACGCCGGCCACCGCTTCGCCCGCGCCGTTGCGTCCTTTCCAGGCGTAGTTGGGCATGGCTACTCCTGATCCTCGATCTGGCTGGAGACGCGCATGGCTTCGCTCACCGTGGTGATGCCGGCGGCGGCCAGCCGGATGGCGTCGCGGCGCAGGGTGTTGCCGGCCATCTGCTCGCGGCCCAGGCGCATGAAGGCGTTGAGATCGCCGTCGTTGGCCGCGGCGACCAGCGGCTGCGACATTTCGAGAAATTCATACACCGCCTGCCGGCCGGCGAAGCCGGTATTGGCGCAGTGGGCGCAGCCCGCGCCGACGGACAGGCGAATCGCGCCGACCCGCTCGCCGAGTTCATGGCGCAGCCAGTGCGCTTCGTTGGGCTGCGGCGCGTAGGGCTGGGCGCAATTGGGGCAGATGGTGCGCACCAGGCGCTGGGCCAGCACCATCTTCACCGACAGCGCCACCATGTAGCGCGGCACGCCCATATCGAACAGGCGAATGGGCGTCGACAGCGCGTCGTTGGTGTGCAGGGTGGACAGCACCAGGTGGCCGGTCATGGCGGCGCGCATGGCGATTTCGGCGGTTTCCTCGTCGCGCATTTCGCCGATCAGGATGATGTCCGGGTCGTGGCGCAGCGCGGTGCGCAGCACGCGGGTGAAGCTGAGGTCGATCTTTTCGTGCACCTGCACCTGATTGAGGCCGGGCAGGCGGTATTCGACCGGGTCTTCGACCGTGATGATCTTGTTCTTCGGGCTGTTGAGCTGGTTGAGCGCCGCGTACAGCGTCGTCGTCTTGCCGGAGCCGGTCGGCCCGGTGACCAGCACGATGCCCGACGGCTGGCTGATGGCGTGGCGAAAGCGCGACAGCACGCGCGGCGGCATGTGCAGCCGGTCGAGCTGGAGCAGCGCGCCGTCCTGCACCAGCAAGCGCATGACCACCGATTCGCCGTACTGCGACGGCATGGTGGACAGACGCACATCCACCGCCTGGCCGCGAATCTTCATGTTGAAGCGGCCATCCTGCGGCAGGCGCTTTTCGGCGATGTCGAGGCCGGACATCAGCTTGACGCGCAGCACCACCGCGCTGGCGATCTTGCTGTCGGCCTCGGTCTGCACATGCAGCACGCCGTCGATGCGAAAACGGATGAACAGCTTCTCTTCCTGCGGCTCGATGTGGATGTCGGAAGCGCGCAGGCGCACCGCCTCCTCGAACACCGTGCGCAACAGCTTGACCACCGGCGCATCCTCGGCGCCCGGCGTCAGGTTCAGGCCGGTGCCGAACTCGGTCGGCAGATCGCCCACTTCCTCGGTCAATTCGCGGGCCAGGCCGGAAATTTCCTCGGTGCGCTGGTACACCCGGTCGAGCAGCGGCAGCAACTGGCTTTCGGTGACCACGGCCAGGCGAATGTCGCGCTTGACGATGCGCGCCACCTCGTCATAGGCGTTCAGATCGGTGGGATCGGCGAAGCCGATGCGCAGCGCGCCGTCTTCCTCATCGAGCGGAATGGCGCGAAAACGCCGGGCGGGAACCTCCGGCAGCAGCTTGATCAGCTCGGCCTGGGGCTTGAAATTCTGCAAATCGACGAAATCGGCGTGCAACTGGGTGGCCAGCGCCTTGGCGATGCCCAGCTCGGTGACGTAGCCGCTATCGACGAAAATCGGCCCCAGCCGCCGCCCGCTGCGCTTTTGCTCGGCGAGCGCGAGCAAAAGCTGCTCCTCGGTGAGCAGGTTCTGCTGAATCAGCAGGTCGCCTAAGCGAACGCGGTGGGCAGGGCGCACAATGTCTCTCTGTCAGGTTGCAACGGTTGCGAACAATCCTTGATGCACTTAATTTTTCCTGGCCTCGCGGCTGCGATTCCAGGCAGAGAGCCTTGCCGGGTCTGGCTTTGGGTCTTGCCTGACTCCATCCCGAACCACCCTCACTGGCACCCAGTATAACAAAAAAATGATTCTTGTCAAATATAGAGTTTTTTTTGTATCATTATCATGTACGCAGCAGGAAGTGTAAAAATTGACAACGGTTGTCAAGGCGCTTGCCGGCTGCACCGCGCCTCCACGCGGATGAAGGAGCCTGTCATGACACGCAGATACGCCATCCCCCTGCTGACCGCGCTGCTCGGCCTGACCGGCGCGTCGGGCGCCTGGGCGCAGACCTGTGGTTCGAATCCGAGCCCCTGGCCCCTGCGCACCTACAATGCCGGAGACTATGACGTGTTGAATGCCGCGGGCTGGACGCAGGGCCTCCTGAAAGGCGACGCGCGGGTGGAAGGGCTGTATATGGCCTACATCTTCACCAACGGCGACAGTTCTCTCAAGGTAGACCCGAAAAGCATCGTCTACACGGGCACTTACATGTACCAGGGCGGCTCAACCGTGACGACCCTCGCCAACAAGCCCGCCGCCAACATCACCAATAAAACGCCCGACCCCCCCGCCAACTTTCTCAGCCGCATGCTTCTGACCACCGGCCGCTTGCTCGAACACTGGCCGGGCGTCGGCACCGGCTCGACCTGCTACGGCTTCGCGCAATCCACAGTGGTCAACAGCGCCTTGCTGGCGGGGCTGATGAAGGACGCGAAGGGGAATCCCCTCGCCGCCGGCTGGGTGCAAGACAACAATACACTGACCTTCAAGTTCACGGTCACCGACACCAAGATCGACACCCTCAAGACCAGTGTCATCTTCGCCTCGGAGGAATGGCGCAACGAGGGTTCCTACGCGGGCAACAGGCGCAACGACATATTCGGATTCTGGGTCGACGGCGTCAATTACGCCCTGCTGCCGGGCACCAATCTGCCCATCAGCGTCCTGAACATCCCCGACAGCATGCTGCAGGACGGCAAGGACTTCGGCTACTACCGCAGAACCGGGGAAATTCCCATCGTGGCGAAGCTGGATAAAACCCTCAGCGTCCACACCATCACCATCTCCATTGGCGACGGGCCGCTGGGCAGCGTGCTGACCAATTCGCTATGCGCCCCCGCCGGAACGACCAGTTGCGACTCGACCGGCAGTATCGCCAGCGCTTACGACAGCGCCGTTTTCATCGGCGGGCCGGACGCTTTCTTCCTTACTCCCCCGGAAGAGCCCAAGCCGGACCCGAATTTCTTCAACGCCTTCGAGACGAGCACGACGCCGGACACCGCCATCGATGGCTATATCCACACCAAGATGGCGGGCGTGGCCTTCCCGCTGACCCTGGTGGCGGTGTACAGCGACACGAACAACAACAAGAAGCTGGCGGACTGGTTCACCGGCGATGTCACGGTGGAACTGCTGGCGAACAAGAATCCGGGCAAGAACTACGATGCCAACAACTGCCCGACCGACTACGACGTGCTGCAAACCCTGGCCTCGAAGGAATCGCCGCTGACGCTGACCAAGGGGCTTGCCGCCAACACCGGCGGCTTCCAGTCGGCAAAGGCCGCCCGCGATGTGCGGGTGCGCATCAGCTACACGAAGGATTCATCAACCGTCACCGCCTGCTCCACCGACAGCTTCGCCATTCGCCCGAAGAACTTCAGCGTGGGCAGCGAGAACGCCACATGGACTGACCAGAATCTCAACAGCAGCACGAAATTCAAGGCCGGCGCCGATCCTTTCAACATCACCGCCAGCACCGCCACGCCAGGCTACGACGGCAAGCCCGCCATCAATCCCTTGATTCTGATGGGCGATATTTACAACAAGGCGACGACGGTCAGCCTCACCGGCAACTTCGCCGCGGCCAGCGCCGGCACGGTCGGCGACGGGACCGGGAGCGTCGCCAGCGGCAGCTTCATCTTCAGCGAGGTGCCGGGCTTCAAGCTGGCGAAGGACGCGGTCTATGACAACGACTTCACCAAGATCGACCAGCCCGACGGCTGCCTGGC
>Ga0209628_10003175_pt1 | contig 11409 bp, 12 predicted proteins | sample TergutCu122P4_FD_187285 | JGI IMG/M metagenome (GOLD analysis project Ga0209628, IMG submission 187285) | Cubitermes ugandensis P4 segment gut microbial communities from Kakamega Forest, Kenya - Cu122 P4 (SPAdes) (version 2) | ecosystem: Host-associated > Arthropoda: Insects > Digestive system...
CACCAAGTTAGACCTGCACCACCAGTACGCGTCGAACATCTGATTTAATCATTGTACATACATGTACCTAATTCTGGTCCATACACGAGATCTCGAGGTATAGTCCAGCTGACAGTTGTACTTTCTTCGTCTTACTTGTACCATATTTGTAAGCCTGATGATGGCGCTCATGAGCCGAAACATGTAGCTCCTTGCCCACCGTTATTTTTTTATAAATAACAGTAACTTGTATTTCATTGTGTGTGATTGACGATTAATTGTACTAGTTTATACTCACTACACACGGGGATGTCCCTCATAAAGATAGCAAATACAGGTCAGTGATCAGCTTCACTCCAAAGCAGCTTTAAACACAGTGAACATGCCCCAATATTACCCATTGAGTAGTGGAAGGGTGGGCCACAGAACCGCCTAAACGATTTTTTTTTTGGAGGGGGAGAATCTCTTTCTCCTGCCCGAATTCGAATCACAGTTCCTCGATTGTCCAGCCCATAGCTATCCCGACTACTTATCATAGTGCATTTGCATATTTTATTTCTTATACACAGCATTCATATCTACAGGCCGTGACCTAACAAAACCACAGAACGACACCAGATCCAAAAGACAAAAGATTTAACAGTACCGTGAAAGAGTCCACGGTCTTTCCTCACCAACGCTTTTAAGTTACCATAATATCACACTTTTAACCCACAAGTAGCAATAAAATACGGCTGCAATAAACGGCAGTGGATAGAGTACAGTCGGTAGACCAGTATCAACTTTTGCCGAAAGATTCGTAACATGCCTCTAAGCATCAGCAAAGCTCAGGGCACATTATTATTCCATAAAGTTCAGTGCCTCAGTATAAATGTGCATGTATGTCTTCAGAGGTTAGGCATTTTTGAATAAGTTTATTTTCATAATAAAAAAAATTACACGTGCCCATAAACTGTTCTCTCCATAGATTTTATTCAGCACATTCAATAATGTTGTTGTTAAGAGCAACACTTATCCATTGATATATTAAAAGGTTTTATAACATGTGTTTAATAACCTATAAATCAAGGAATACAATTACAGCACGGCAGGACCTCAAATGTCGCATTGCTATACAGGTTGTAAACAGACCTATGTAAAGAGACGGTAGTATCAGGATTCGGTTATTGTGCTGTCCACATAACAGCAACATTCTGATCATAAGCAAAGCAGAGCAGAATCGGCTTTCAGTAATTGGTCACATAAAAGAATAAAATTTTCCGACGTTTCAGCAAAGTTATAATGCTGTCATCAGAGTCAACGTTTGCTGGATCGCTGAACTGCCTTCATTCATATAAGAGACCTCATCCCGAAAGCCGATCCAAATCAATGAACGCCAGCTGCAGACGTGTAAGGCTTAGAACTGCAGTTACCATGTTTGATACCATGACCTTGGTATTTCAAAACAAAATTAATACTTTTAGGTTTGTTGGGTCTAATAACTACAGACCACTATTTAGTACGATGATATTCTCTTGCCTCCTCATCCTGACAACGAATATTTCAAGGTTGGCTCCCTTTCATTCCCGTTCGCATGCATGATTTATATGCTGCACGCATAATTATCCAGCAGTACATTACAATTACGGGTACGCGGTGGCGCACTTGGTTGAGGCAATGTGCTACAAGTCCTAAGGTCGCGGGTTCCATTCCCGATTAGGTCATTCGGATTTTTTATTGACTTAATCCAAGCTCTAACAGAAATAAGTACTGGGGGTATCTTCTGGGGGGTAAAAGCGGCCGATTCGTAAAGGCTGACATCCTTGCCACCTTCATATGCCGACTGTCTAGGAGCCTCAACCTCCTGGAGCCCTAACGGCCTGTCTGGACCTGAAGAGGGATAGCTTGAGATTTTGTTTAGCTCTTTAGCTTTTTAGCTTTTTGCATAACAATCAGCCGATCTCGGTAGGCGTGCGGTCTAAGGCGTAGCTCTACGGCCGTCCGCGCGCTGGGATTGCGGGTTCGAATCCCGCCGGGAGCATGGAAGGATGTCTGTCTCTTGTGCTCGTGTGTTGTCAGGTAGTAATCGCTGCGACGGACCAATCAATCGTCCAGATGAGTCCTACCGAGTGTGCTGTGTCTGAGTGAGATCGCGGAACCTCGTAAAGGAAGCCTAGGCCCACTAGGGCTGTCAATATAAACCTATTCTTCTGGCGCGTTCACTCAAACATTGTTGCTGTGGAAAAGCAATAAGAAGTACATAGGCCTGCTTTGAGTGAGTGTCTGTAGCCTTAGTTACCCAGCATGCAATACGAATGAGTCATATTGTTGTCTGCTGCATGTAGCTCTACAATATTTTTCTACATTGTCTCATAAACGGCACGATATTCTGGGAAAAAAGTTAATGAACATAAAATGTGTGTTTCGATTTTCTCTAGAAGTTTTGTCTGCAACATTTCTCATTCTAAGAAGAACTGAGCAAGATATGATCAAGAATGCGTATTGTTCTCCACGTAAAGTGCCCATTATTCTTGTCATATTTCAGTGAAACTTTAATTTTCTCAACAAATTCTAGAAAAATACTCAAATATTAATCTAGAAGTTTTATCTGCAACATTTCTCATTCTAAGAAGAACTGAGCAAGATATGATCAAACATGCATATTGTTCTCCACGTAAAGTACCCGTTATTCTTGTCACATTTCAATGAAACTTGAATTTTCTCAACAAATTCTAGAAAAATGCTCAAATATAAAATGTCATGAAAATCTGTCCAAAGGGAGCCGAGTTGATCCATGCAGACGTACACTCATGACGAAGCTAGCAGTCGCTTTTCGCAATTTTGCGAATGCGCCTAAAAAGGTAACAACGTCCTCGCTTATACAATTTACTTCCGTTCCTACATCAGAAATAGCCAATCAAATTTCTGCATGCCACAGCAAATTTTGTTCTTTTGAAAAATGTATAAATTACAGGGTATTTGTTTGAATACAGCGTTAAAACAATAGTGAATGTCTTCGAAACACAATGACAGAAATCCTCAAAGAAGTTCTCATAAACTCTGAATTTTTTCCACACAGTGCACTTTATATCAGGATAAACAACAATTACTTCCAGGCATACAAAATTGATTGGTCTTTGTAATGGAGTTTCCGTTTTCCTAGTGAGGAAAGAACTAGACTCTTTATGCCGTTTTAATTAAGTTCGGGTTAAAATTGTTAAACAATGTAATTCTCGTCTGGGAAACTGTGTCTAGAAATACGTATATGTCTTTGTATTTCCTTAACATTATCCACTTTGGCCTTCATAAATAAATACAGAGCCAAAAAAATGTTCTTGCTATTGACCTACATTTTGCATGATAAAAAATGTTAAAAATTGATCTCAGTACTGATGACATAGCAGACGGGACAGAAGCTTGGGAACTATTTGAACGGGCCGATATGTAGGAATATAAAAAAGTATGTAAGATTAAAATGTCATCTATTACAAATTTAGCATGTAATCCCCTAAACTTTCAACGGAAAATTGACAAAAACAGGATATTTTGGATGCAGCTACCACGAATCACACCAAAAATTCTGGAAACACAGATTCATTTGTGCATGCATTAAACCTGATACAATAACATAATGAAGTGACATCGAGATAAAATTCTTCGCAGTAGACACTGTAACACTTCCTCCAACATTCCTTCTACTTCTGCCACCTTCTGCTCAGATTCATAAGTGTGTTTGTAGGATACACATAATGACACAATACCATGAGACATAAACGTTATATATTCATAGGTACTTCAAATCGTCCTATTTTAATTTATCACCTTCTCCTGTCATATCTGGGATCGGTTTGTCACAGTGTCTCTAACGTTCAGGATATCATACGTCAATGAAGAAACATTATAGCCATGCTCAACAAAGACTTGAATCCATAAAAGTCAGCGTTCAGTCTTCCACGAACAGCACTGGCAGAATGATCTTTCAAATGTGTGTTAAGAATAAGTATGGGTGATTATAACCATCGTCCCCGTCATCGACGTTGTTGTCGTCGTCGTCGTTGTCGTCGTCGTCGTCGCCGTCGTTGTTGTTGTTGTTGTTGTTGTTGTTGTTGTTGTCGTCGTCGTCGTCGTCATCGTCGTCGTCGTCGTCGGTGTCGTCGTCGTTGTTGTCGTTGCTGTTGTCGTCGTTGTAGTTGCTGTTGTTGTTGCTGTTGTTGTTGTTCGGTGATGGTCGTGGTGACGGCAGTGTTCTAAAACATAAACTACATCCGTAGCCTCTAGATGCGATAAAAGGAGTGCCAGCACCAATCAGTGCCGACGTGAACATTTTTGGGACGGGGAGCACAATGTTACGTTGGGCTGGGACACAAATGCAGTAACAAGGAAAAAAGGGAGGAAACGAAAAATTTATTCATATCAGATACAAGAGTAACACTACAGCGCATCATAAAAACTGCAAAAATTTAGAGAGTTCTAGAATATGTATTTGAATGTCATTTAATATAATTATCCTCGCTCTTTTGAAAGCAAATTTACAGATTATGTCAAATTTTACACTTTCCGATTGCTAGTAATGATAAAAGAAAAGCGCTACCCACTAGTCGTTTCAGTTCGGAGAAAGATGGTTCCGCCAAACCCACTGTTGCGGGGGATTGTTACCATTATCTTTAAGGCTGCTTTGGATAGATTTCAGCAAGGTTATTATTGATAATACATTTAGTTCGTTCAAGCTTGTGTAGTTCTCTTATGTAACGTTTATCATTTTTATTCCTTAAATAAATCCATTTTGTCTATATCTCCTAATGCTAGATGGAAAAAAAAAACAGAATTTTTTAAAATGTCTGTTTCGTCTGTGACACATATGTGTACATGATACAAAAAACCAAATATGCATCCGTCTCCGTTGCAAATTTTGAACCTTCGTTTGAAATAAATTATTGCGCTATTGACCGTTTTTAAAAAATGGTTAATTCTAAAATTTCCTTCATCATCGTCATTCGCTTCATCGACTCATTCATGATAGAACAATTTTTGTTTTCCTTCAGCCAGCCTTCCTGAAGTATGACTCTATATTTAATGTATCTGGAACTGCTTCAGATTTGACCAAGAATTTGTAGGCCAGGAACCCCTATATTCTTAAAAATACAGTAAAACATCTTTCAGATGAACTATGACCATCTGTGTGCATAGCGGTACTTTGTAATATTTTACCGGCAAAATTTAGTTTTGAGAACAAATCGCACCCAACAGCTAGCTTTACAATAAGTTCAAATGTGGTAAGTTGCTGTTCGATTTCAAATTAGTCCCATTCTCAAATCCTTCGCAACGGCAATTAAGTTCCAGCATCTATCCAATTAAAAGACTCCTTACTTTTTCAAACAGACCTTTCCCTGTAATATCGTCACTATTATAACTAATATGAAATGTCCCCCAATTTCAACGGCCAAATCGGTAGTATGGACGAAGTGAATTATATCAAGGGTACAGTCAAGTAAAAGAGAATAATATTTACCGTTTCTATCGTATTTATAATGCTTGTTACTATATTTATTTCCAGCTGCACTTAGTAGTGGCCAGATGCATTTCTGTTAATACATGGCTTTCTTAATGGGATTTCAGAGTACTTGACAACCGGTCGCCCCTCTTTTACGGAGGATAGCGGCATAAAAGCAATTCCTCCCAGTAGCAACACGAGGCCGCCAAAAATAACGGAGCCGGATTCAGCCGCATGCACTGAACTCGCATCACGCCGGTCCTGTACACGACTCCGAAATGCAGCGCATGAGTGCAGAAGGTGTAAATAAGGCCAGCTGAAAAAATATTAAGCTATCATCCGGAGAAAACGAAATAGATAATTTCAACAAACTTTGATGTGATGCACCCCGTTATGCAGTAATAGCCTAAATTTCAACAAACAGGTTGGACGACTATGGACAAAGCAGGGACACTGCATAATTCAAAGTACCGCATGATTTTTATCGTCTTTCAAAAAGTCGTCACCAACTTGCTGCTTAAGAAACACGAGAATTCTATGTGGTAAGTGCTGTGGTACGTTTGTACACTCTGTTCAACAAAAATCAAGCGGCCTGATATTACGTATGTCCCGCTCAGGCAGTGACGTGACGTACAGTGCCGTCATAATTCGAGTCGTTTTACTTTCCCCATATTTGCGTATTCGTGGCCTTTCTCTGACTTCCATTCATTACAATCAATCACGCCGCGTATATATTAACCAAAGACACCAATACATTCGCTTAATTTGTAGTTAAAACATGAATTAAAGATCATTACTTTTCCGAGGCGTGCGGCTTGTCAGCTCTGCTACCACGGATGGATGTTGCGAAAGGGTGGTGGTGCTGGTGGTGGTGGTAGTTGTGGTGGTGGTGGTGGTAGTTGTGGTGGTGGTGGTGGTGGCGGCGGTGGTGAAAATCTTATTACTTAAGTGCAGATTATGCCTAAGGTAAATCTGTCGTGTGTAATTTGCGCAGACCTGGGACCAGGTAGTCAGCAACCAGCAGCTGAAACGATGGAAGGCTGACTGCTTATGGACGAAAGGGAGAGAGACTGAGGCATAATGAGCTGGCAGAGTGTGATGCAAATTCTCGGCATTAAACCCTGTCTGTTAGTCACCAATACAAAACAAAAGTTACGTACACAAATTCGGTAGTCATTGCCAGTCATCAGATTTTTCGTGATGCTTTCTCCCTTACACTGTTAAATGAAAAATAATACTTTATGCCTCAGGCGAATGTTATTACAGACACAGAAAAATATTCACAGTTGTCTGCATTTGCGGTCATTCTCCTTAGTCATTGCACACACGGCTAAAAAGTGAAAGTTGTTGCTGAGCTTGATTAAGCACCACGCCATGAAGGTATTTGGAAGAGTGGAGGTACAGTTCCACTCATGCTTAACCTCAGCCCTAGATGGAGATGAGTGGTTAACTCCACGCCTCAACCGCTTTTACCTGGGAGAGCCCCGGTACCCATTTGATAGAAGGCTAACTGGTCCACAGCCTGTTTTGGACACTGGAAATTGCGCCCCCCAAAAAAGTAGGCCTACGCAAGCCTACGATCAGTGCAACAAACATACAGGTCTATTTTTATAGACCTTTCAACTGCAATGTTCTCTGCCCTTGAATAATAAGGAGTGTAAATTCAGGCATTTATGACAGGCCTCCATTTCATTATAAGCCGAGATGCCTCAGCATAATGCCTAGGCTAAAAGCTGCATGACCAAGGAATTGGGGTTTGATTCCAGATATCCTCAAGAAATATCTACATTGTGCACAGCGTCCACACCGCCTATTAACCCACCCAACCCTCTATTCAATGGGTATATCCTCAGTGACAAAGCGACCGACGCGTAACTCTTACCACTCATCTCCATGTGGTGCCAAATTTGTCAATACACGAAGCTATCCACACATCTTCATGGCATGGTGCTTAATCAAGCACAGAGGTAGTCTTACCTTTACCTTATGAAGCTAATGTAATTTTCTAAATGTGATATATATACTCCACGTTCATAACCTTATACCCTTACTTACGTTCTTGTAACGTCCTTCAAACTTATACTGTACCGGGGGAGGGGGATAAACTTGCGAGGTCAAAAAATCGATTGATTTCTAAGTAGGTCAGAACAGTTGTGACTATACTTATTATAAATTAAATATGGAGACAAGCCTGGTGGGAAAGTACATCTGTGTACCGTTTCACCGGAAGTTAATTCACGGCCATGCCCACAAAGCATGGTACTAAGACGTACTGTCACCAGCATTGACTGTTGTAATAATTATGTGAAGGCCGATGAATGCTCAAAGAAACGAGTCTACGGTATTTTCACGTTGGATATGTCATGTTCTAATGAAATACAGCTCATGAAGATTCACATCTTCCCGCAAACGAAGCCGTGCCGTATCACCGACGTTTCGAACGAGCTTGCTGCGCTTAGACATCTCCGCAATCGGAGCATTACAGTTGTAGAGGACCGTATTGAAGATTGAGACAGTAATGAAGTCAATGAAATTAATAGTCTTGATAACAGTGCAGTAAATCAGGAAGTAGAAACAGAAAGAAATGCTATGTCAGTGTGTGAAGGTAAATATTCGGACAGTACAGTCACAACTGGTGTGTCGATACGTCAGCTAGGTAGCTGCAAGACTAGTGATCAATGTTATTGCTACTATAATGACAGGCACTGTAACAATGATAGAGACAGCCAATTTCAAATTCCAAGCAGAATGTTTGAATATAAGATGAGATTTTATAACTACTGCCGAGAGTTTAAATTCCAAATTGCAGGCAGTGACAGAGAATATAACAGCTAAGATACAGCAGGAAAATGAAAAGCCTTCTGAAAAAGTGACACAGAAATTGCATAATGAAAGTTTCCAGTGATATTTGTACGTTGCGAGATGATAGTGAAAATACATTTCAGGAAGTCACTGAAACTATGGGAGGTGTTAGTGGCTTTGAATGAAAGGATTGAAGCACATGTGGGAGCTAACGGAAACGTGACAGACAGGATCTCCCACGAAGTGAAAGCTAGATCAAGACGCTTACTTGTTGATATAAAATATTATAGGACAGAAATAGCAAATAGTTTGAAGGAAATTAGGCAAGATTTCAATCAGCTCAGAGACGAATGGAACTCACAGCAAGCAACTTGGCAGAATAAGGCTGGGAGAGAGATGGACGAGGTGAATGACAGTGTCAGATTAGTAGAAGAAAGGGTTGCCAGATTAGTTGAAGACAGGGTCACTGAGATACAGGCAGCAGCGAAGAACAGTATTCAGAAGGTAAACACAGAAATTAAGAACTTGCGGGAACAGCTAGCCGCTAGAGAGGTAACTGATGGTGCGATACCCAATCAGGTACTGCCAGTGATGGTTGGCGATATAGAAAATAGTATCCAATCAATTTTAGACTCAGCGAATAATGCTGGGAACTATCACGTGGACAATGGTGATGCTAATAATTTACTACGTCCGTGTGTGGCAACGTTACACCACAACCAAGCGTTAACAGCATTGCAGAATCTGCTACTGTGATGTGTTTGCATACATTTACTCTACCCGTTTTTCATGACAGCTCGAAGGACAGTGTAATGCACTTTCTGCGTGATCTTCACGAATATTATAGGATTAAAAAAAAAGTCCCTGAATCCCCGAAATTGCCACTAACAATGCCAGCAGTTGCGGACCCGATTGTTGAGATTGGTTCAGTGTCGTGTACAGTCAGTTAAATAGTTACGAATCTTGCAAGACTTTTTTTCTAAGTTTTTATGGAATTCGCCCACCCAGTCCAGGATACGATGCTCCATTTATCAGAATAAATTTACCAGACAAGATGGCGAATCCATGATGTCACATTACTTGAGATACGCAAACCTTGCTGCAAATCTCCAACCAGCCATGTCGGAAGAAGACTTGGTAGGAGCCTTGACCTCGCACTACCCCATTGCCATTCAAAGGTCTCTGACCAGTGGCCACATTAAGACGACACAATAGGCCATAAATCTACTGGGAATACCAGACGCCTTGGAAGAACATTACGGGTACAAGAAACCCTGGCAGAACTCAGACCGCCAAGACGCGAACCGACCTCAGAATAACTCGCAGGGTGATACGACAAAAACCGACGTGATAGTATAAGGGTACAGTACGTACAATATGCGGATGGCTCCAGCTATAACAGGCAGCGAGCATACGGTTCCCCGAATCGACGCGACAGAAGAGGGCGCGACAAATCTGGCTTAGGTAGGAGCAAGAAAGACGGAGGCGTAGTCGTAGGACAAACAACGGCAGCCCATCTCTGAATCCTGCAGCATATATTTTCGAACCCCGAACTGAAGATATAAGGCTGAATTTCCAACAACTGAAACCGCCTAACCATGAATCCAGCGATGTTTCAAACATTAAAGAACTCGTTCAGTGGGCGTAAACCGTTCTGTGAGGTAGTAAAGAGCCCAGGTTTGAACCAGTACCAGTTAATCCCAGAGGAAGTAACTAAAAGTGATTCAGGTGACAATACCACAAAACCTCAACAATTCTGCAACACGGATGAATTACAAATTACTGTAGATCACATACCAGACAAAACGAAATCTTATGTTTGTTTGATGTAAACAAGGAAAAGTTAAACATTTGTCCACAGATTCCTATAAGTCTTGGTAACGAACGTGTATTTGCTGTGATAGACACAGTAAGCCAGATTAGCCTTGTGAAGGAAAAAATGTATCACAGATTGAGATCCGAAGACATGGAAAGCCTTGAGCTAGGAGTATAGAACGCCGTACTTTTTAGTGCGTTCGGAAATAAAACCAAGCGTATTCGCTTGCAAGCTATGAAGCAAATTCGTATCGACGATATTGTCTTGGACCACATTTTTCTGATGCCGCATCAGCTCATAAGTCAGACACCCCTTGGTGTTGATTTCTGCCGAATGAATAGCGTTATTATTAACTTCCCTGAGCAATGTTTCACAATAGAGAGAGTAAAATATACAGACCACTTCGCACACGCGAATAATGTTAGAACCAAATGTACAGGCGATATCGGTCCATCTGGCTACAGAACAAACAGACTCTATGCAGGTCGCAGCGGACCCAATTACAAACAGGGCAACGGCTGATTACCCCACACAGAGTCGACGAACGGAAGCAGGCAATGAAGTCGATGTGTTGCGACGTAGCAAGACAAGGATAATATTAAAGGGTATTCGTTAGGCGAGAAAGCCAGCGATGATACTGATAAACTCATGATATATGATTCTTAGCAAATCACTCAAGGTATATTGAATGTTTGTTGTTCCAGTGACGGAATCATTGACGATCGCAAATGCGATAGTAGCGGCGAGAAGATGAAAGGAAATTACGTTTGTACATTCTGTCCAAAAAAAATCAAGCGGCATGCAGTTTTCTAAGTCCCGAACCGTAAGCGACGTGACGTACAGTTGTCATCATAATTCGAGTCGTTTTACTTTCCCCATATTTGTGCATTCGTGGCCTTTCTCTGGCTTCCATTCATTACAATCTATCACGCCACATATATATTAACCGAAGACACCAACACATTTGTTTAATTTGATGTTAAAGCATGAATTAAAGTTCATTAATTTTCCGAGGCCTGCTGCCAGGGATGATGTTACGAAAGGGCGAAAGGGGGCCGCAGCCGGTGGTAGCCGAGCCCGTTAACGCGCAATAACAATACTCTCGGAAACAAACTACGTTGGTTCTCGGCGGACGACACACTTGCCCGAGACGCGCCATAAGTCAGGGAGACGTCCCACGGACGTCGACAATGCGCTTTACCGCATGCACGTCCAGCACAACGGAAAATGAACTGTCACTGACAATCGAACACAATATCGTACACGTTTTATGTGCGCGAGCCCCCACCCCCGTTCCTGCATGAAATACCTACTCCATAGCACCCCTGCCATATTGACTGAA
>Ga0209628_10003176_pt1 | contig 11407 bp, 8 predicted proteins | sample TergutCu122P4_FD_187285 | JGI IMG/M metagenome (GOLD analysis project Ga0209628, IMG submission 187285) | Cubitermes ugandensis P4 segment gut microbial communities from Kakamega Forest, Kenya - Cu122 P4 (SPAdes) (version 2) | ecosystem: Host-associated > Arthropoda: Insects > Digestive system >...
TGTTGGGGGGGGGTAAATGCTTGATAATCAGTGAGTTATAGCGTGAAATTGTCTGAACCGGGATTTTCAAGATTAAAAGATTACCAAGATTAAAAAATCCTGCTAATTTTGAAAATCTTGTTGCAAATCTTGGTTCAAGACTATTTTTTGTTTCGACATTTACTATACTGTGTGGCATTTACTTTATCGTTTTATCAAAAAGCGCTGCAAAGGTACAATTTTTTTTTGATAGTAAATAGTAAAATAGTAAATTATTTTTTTTATTATTTGAATGACTAATTATCCAAATGGTTTTTGAAAAATTATTTTATCTTGTTAATCAATTCAATAACTTTTTTTTGAACAAAAGAAAAAGGTAAAATTTTTGTTTCTGAATAAATAATAAGTATATCTAAATTTTTAGGAATATCTGCATGTTTTTGATATAAAATTTCTTTTTCCAAACGATAACTTTCTCTTATTAGTCGTTTGATTTTATTCCTATCTACTGCCCGTTTAAATTTTTTTTTACTTACTGAAACAGCAATTTTTGCAGAAAAATCTGTTGCATCTTTCCACAAATAAATACATCTAAACGGATAAGAATAGAACGATTTTCCTTCCGAAAATAATTTTTGAAAATCATTTCGATTACACAGCCGTTCCTGCTTTGAAAAAGAGTGTCTTCTCATTGGATTTTTTTAGAAATCGCAAAGGTACAAATTTTTAAATTATACACAAACAAACTCAGGTTCTTAATCTCTTTTTTTTTCGAAAAATTACAACATTTTCTAAAAGTTTTCAAGAAACAAATAGACATTTTATTTCGATTTTTTAATAACTTAAAAAAAAATTCTAAAAATCAAGTTTTGTATTGAAATAATTTTTACCTTTGCAGTTGTTGATTTTTTATTATTTGAAGTAACATACAAAATACATTATGGACGAGTTTGAAAGCATTGAAAATGAGGGAAATAGAGATAGAAATGAAATATTGTCAAAATCTATCCGTTGCGGGAAAAGAACTTACTTTTTCGACCTAAAACTATCAAGAAGAGACGAAGTTTACGTAACAATAACGGAAAGTAAACGCCGATTTGACGAAGCAAACGGAAATTTCTTTTACGAAAAACATAAATTATTTCTGTTAGAACAAGATTTGGAAGTTTTTCATTCGGAACTGGGTAAGATGATTGAATTTATTAAAGAAAATCCACATTTAGTTAATTCAGAACGAAACGAAAATTCTGATTTTAATTCTGAAAATGAATAAAATAGGAGTTATTATAGGCAGAGAATATTTGCATATCGTCAAAAAGAAATCCTTTTTGGTTATGACGATATTGGGTCCTATTCTATTGGCTACCTTGATGATAGCACCCACGCTAATTAACATATACGGAAAAGACCAAACGACTATCGCTGTGTTGGACGAAACTCGTATTTTTTCCAAACTAAACAGTCCAAATGACAAAGATATTAGTTACGTCTATGTGAAAGGAAATGTGGACGATATAAAAAAAGATATTATTGATAAAAAGTACACTGCTTTACTGTATATTCCTTATAATCAATCTTTTCTGGGTGGAATGGTTTATTCTTCGTCCAGTCTGGGAACGGGCGTGATGAGCAATATACTTGCGTCTATGAAACGTAATATTTCCAACGAAATACTTATTTCTGACTTTGGTTTAGATAAAGATTCGTTGGATTTATATATTGAAAGGCAAACGAATTTGATAAATCTCGGATATACGCACATTGATAAAAATGGACAAGAAGAAACAAAAGCATCGTATCAGCGTGAAATTCAATTCGCTATGGGTATTATTGCGGGCGTTTTGATTTACTTTTTTATTTTTATGTACGGCTCGATGGTATTGCGGGGCGTTTTGGAAGAAAAAAGCAATCGTATTGTCGAAGTTATGATTTCTTCGGTAAAACCTATGCAACTAATGATTGGAAAAATAGTCGGCGTTGCACTTATCGGATTGACGCAAATACTTGTCTGGATTGTATTTACGTTAATTATTGTAACTATTTTTCAATTTAGTATGTCGTCTGTTATCAATCCGACTGATGCGGTAAATACGTCTGAAATTATGCAAAATATGCCTTCTATGTCTGCAAATACGACTTTATTTGGCGATATTTCCGCTATGGCAGAGCAACCCGAAACCAACGAATTTATAAATGCTTTGCTCGGCATAAATTTTTCTTTGTTAATTGTATTGTTTTTATTTTATTTCGTCTGCGGATATTTTTTGTATGCGAGTTTATATGCTGCGGTCGGGGCTTCGGTAGATAATGACGCTGATACACAGCAATTTCTGTTGCCATTGACCGTCCCGTTGATACTTCCGCTTATTTTATCTACATTTGTTGCCAACAATCCAGACGGACAGGTTGCGTTTTGGTTGTCAATAATTCCGTTTACATCGCCAATTACGATGTTGATGCGAATACCCGCAGGCGGTGAAGTCGTGCAGATGTGGGAACTATTTTTATCGTGTAGTATATTGATACTCACGTGCATAGCAGCCGCATGGATGACAGCCAAAATATACCGAACGGGAATTTTAATGTACGGAAAAAAAATATCCTACAAAGAACTTTGGAAATGGCTGAAGTATAAGGGGTAAGTAAAATTTTTTTTAATAAATTCATAATGGAATAAAAATTGTACCTCTGCAAAAAGTCTATTATAATAAAAAAAAGTGAAGATATATTGAAAATGCGAAAAAAAATAAAAAAAAATTTTCATAAACCGATTATCCGTCAAATTTCATTAAAGCGCTGAATATAAATTTGTTATATGAAACATTGTCATCAATTTTATTTGAGGAAAATAAAAAAATGAAAAAAATGATTTTTTTCAGTCTTTAGGCAACGTTTTTATATAAAAGTGTGTCATGAGTATAGATAAAGAAAAAATATAGATATAAATAGTAAAAAAAAGTAAAGTCTGTAAAATTATTAGAGATATGAAGAAAATATTAGTTTCAATAACGATATGCGTGTCTTTATACTCAATGTGATTATAGATACTAAACAAATAATACTAACTAAATAAGAAAGAGAGGTATATTATGAAAAAAATCACTACTGTCCGATTAACTTTTCACTAAAAAAATGGGATTAGCCTTTGAGGTTTCACCCCAAAATTGTGTCTTTGTTGTGAATGCAATAAAAATACAAGATGCGCAAAGGTGGTAAAAAAAATTAATCGGACAGCCGATTTTCAAACAAATTTTAAATTTAATACCCAGTGGGGTGGTTAATCGTGTGGTGATGGAGCGTCAGAGCGACCGCTATTGCAAGTTGTTTAGCACGTGGGACGAGTTGGTAACGTTGCTTTTTGGCGTGTTTGAGCGCTGCGTTAAAGGCGTTTAACATGCTGAAAACACAGGTACAATTTCGAAATTGATGCCGTGATGGCAGACAGCCGAAAAAGAACGCATTCGTTTTAAGAAGTTAACTGTACCGAAAAAATAAAATGGAATTTTAATCGGGTAGTAGTGAAAAAAAATGTAAAATTTGTGTTACCTGTGTGCTAAAAAAAATCTTCAACACAGAGTTCGCAGAGAACCACAAAGATACACAGAGAAAAAAATAAAAGACTGTTCGGAAACGGATAGTCTTTTATTATTTTCACATTTCACGTTTTTACAAAAAAATCGTATTCACCATTCACTTTTTTACTAATTTACTAATAAAAAAATTGTACCTTTGCAAAAAAATTTTTTTAACTTAAAAAATAGGTTAATCGTAATTATATAATATTAATAAATTGATAAATATAAAATATATATGGCTAAAATAGATTTAGGCAAATATGGTATCACAAATGTACGAGATATTATTTATAATCCTTCTTATGATGTTTTGTACGAACACGAAATGAATCCCAATTTAACGGGATTTGAAAAGGGACAACTCACTGAGTTGGGCGCTATTAACGTGATGACGGGCGTTTATACAGGACGTTCTCCCAAAGATAAATTTTTTGTGATGGACGACACCACCAAAGATACTATCTGGTGGACTTCGGAAAAATACACAAACGACAACAAACCTTTGTCGGAAAAATCGTGGGGAGTAATTAAAGACATCGCAACAAAAGCACTCTCAAACAAAACACTTTACGTTGTGGACGCTTTTTGCGGAGCAAATGAAAGTACGCGTCTAAAATTACGCTTTATTATGGAGGTGGCGTGGCAAGCACATTTTGTAAAAAATATGTTTATTCGTCCCACAGAAGAGGAATTAGCCAACTTTGGCGAGCCTGATTTCGTTATTGTAAATGCCTCCAAAGCAAAGGCAGAAAATTACAAAGAATTAGGGCTAAACTCTGAAACGGCAATCGTTTTTAATCTGACTGAAAAAATGCAGATTATTCTCAACTCTTGGTACGGCGGAGAAATGAAAAAAGGAATGTTTTCCTATATGAATTACTTGTTGCCTTTGCAGGGAATCGCTTCTATGCACTGCTCGGCAAATACCAATTCGAAAGGGGAAACGGCTATCTTTTTCGGACTTTCAGGTACAGGAAAAACGACTTTGTCCACCGACTCAAAACGCCAACTTATTGGTGATGACGAACACGGTTGGGACGATGACGGTATTTTCAACTTTGAAGGCGGCTGTTATGCAAAAGTTATCAATTTAGATAAAGATGCAGAGCCAGAAATATACAGTGCCATCAAAAGAGATGCTTTATTGGAAAATGTAACGGTGGACAAAGACGGAAAAATTGATTTTGCCGATAAATCGGTAACGGAAAATACGCGTATGTCTTACCCTATTTACCACATTGACAATATTGTAAAACCTGTATCAAAGGCTGGACACGCTCAAAAAGTAATTTTCCTTACCGCAGATGCGTTTGGAGTATTGCCTCCTGTTTCCATTTTAACACCCGAACAGACGCAATATTATTTTTTAAGTGGCTTTACGGCTAAACTTGCAGGCACAGAACGCGGAATTGTAGAGCCTACGCCTACATTTTCTTCTTGTTTTGGAGCAGCATTTTTATCGTTACACCCTACCAAATATGCGTCAGAACTTGTAAAAAGAATGCGTCCGGTGGGCAGTACCGCTTATTTAGTAAATACAGGTTGGAACGGCAGCGGCAAACGTATTTCCATCAAAGATACGCGTGCAATTATTGATGCTATTTTGGATGGTTCCATTGAAAAGTCTCCCAAATCAACTATCCCTTATTTCGGCTTACAAATACCTATAGAGTTGAAAGGTGCGGATACAAAGATATTGGATCCTCGCAATACATACGAAAATGCTGAAATATGGAACGAAAAAGCAAAAAAATTGGCAGAACTTTTTATCAATAATTTCCAGAAAAAATTCACGGGAAATGAAGAAGGAAGAGCCTTGATCGCAGCAGGTCCTAACCTATCAATAAGAGATACTAGTGTTAGCGCATCGAACAATAGTGAGCAAGTAGCGAGTGCACAAATAGAGGGCGAAAATGCCTTTTCAACAAGGGCCAAAAAAATAGACATATTGAACACATAAACCAATCTACTGCTGAATTTACAATGTTGATGCGGGTATGCATTTACGGTTTTCTTTACCCTTTTTCGCTTCTACCAATGAAGGCATTGCATGGGGTAGGGGCTGGGATGCGTTTTCTGCTTTACTATGTATTTCGTTACAGACGAAAAGTTGTTAAAGAAAACTTAAAAAAGTCCTTTCCACAAAAAACAACAAGCGAACTAATAGCAATAGAACGAAAATATTACGCACATTTGTGCGACATTTTTATGGAAGGCGTGAAACTATTGACAATATCCAAAAAATCGTTAATGCAAAGGTATCGGTGTCTAAATGTGGATATTGTCAATAGTTTTTTTGAAAAAAGAAAGAGCGTTATTTTAATGTCTTCTCATTATAATAATTGGGAATGGATGGTGTTATCGCTATCTTTGCAATTTAATTTTCACGGAGTTGGAGTCGGAAAACCAAATTCCAATAAAGTATTTGAAAGAATTATTAACAAAGCAAGAACCCGCTACGGAACAGAGGTAATTTTTGCAGATACAGTAAGAGATGATATTCAAAAATACGACCAAGAACAAAAATTGTGTGCATATATGATGCTTTCAGACCAAAATCCTCCCAATGTAGAAAAATCATACATTACGACTTTTATGAACCAGCCGTCAGCAATGATTTACGGAGCCGAATATTTTGCAAAAAAATACAATTATCCCGTATTCTATTACGTTGTAAAACAAAGAAAACGAGGTTATTATGAAATAGAAATTAAAAAAATTACCGACTCTCCGCAAAACGAACCCTATGGCAACATTATAGAACAATATATAAACTATTTACAACAGGATATTTGCGAAAAACCTGAATTTTGGCTCTGGAGCCACAAGCGGTGGAAACATAAAATAAAGGGAGCTCCTAAAAATTCAATTCGTCATTGCGGGCTTAACCCGCAATCCCCTGATAGTGCATTTAACAAGGGGGGGGCTGAAACAAGTTCAGCATGACGGGCTAATTTTTAGGAGTTCCCTAATGACAATAACAAAATACGTAAAACCAAAGGAACCTTTCATAAAAGGGCAGTTTCTTTTTGTATAAACGTGTGGCTAAAAAATAATAACACTTGAAAGAAATACTTAACTAAAAAACAACATGAAGTATAAAATAGGAGATAAGGTAAAGTTTTTAAATGATGTTGGCGGTGGCATAATTAAAAAAATCATAAGTCCAACGATAGTGAGCGTAGAAACAGAGGACGGCTTCGATATGCCCGTAATGATAAATGAGATTCTGCTGGCAGAATCTTCTGATTCGCAGGGTTCTGTGTTTAACCAAAATTTTTTGCAATCCAATATTTTGCCTGAAACCTTGCCAGAACCGATGGGTAGAATGTCTAAATTGCAAAAATTTTCGTCTCTAAACAGCAAATCAAGCGGGGTGTATTTGGCGTATGTGCCGCAAGACCAAGTATGGCTGCTCAAAGATGAAATAGATTTATTTATTGTAAATTACACTTCTTACGAAATATTATATAGTTTAATTTTGGAAAATAGTGGCAAGTTTGAGGGCATAGATTACGGTTCTATCGAGCCGTTTTCAAAAATTCATATTCAGACTATCCATCGAGACGATTTGACAAAATGGCTTAACGGGTTTGTTCAGGTCTTATTTTTTAAAAACGAAGATTCAACTGTTCGGCTGCCGCTGCACACTGATTTTAAAATAAAACTTGTTCGTTTTCAGGGAAAGGAGTCTTATTTTTCGACGAATTTTATGGAAGAAAAAAGTGTTTTGTATTATTTGGGACAGTCCGTTTCGGCAAAAGAATTTCAACAAATAGAATGGCAGAAGAATGCAGAAACTATGCAAAAGTCTGAAAACCAACAAATAGGTGTATTTGTGCATGAAAAAACTATAGACAAATACAAAACAGATAAACACACAGCAGAGGTTGATTTGCACATTGAAAGTATTGTAGACGACCACAGTAAAATGGATAATTCTCAAATATTGGAGACACAACGGCGTTTATTTATTCTGTGTTTGGAGAGTGCGATTGCAGAAAAATTACAAAAAGTTATTTTTATACACGGCGTTGGAAACGGATTTTTGAAACGTGAGATTACCACTATTTTAAAGCAATACCCAAACTTGCACTATTTTGATGCTTCTATGCAAAAATATGGCTGCGGTGCTACGGAAGTGTTGATAAAAAATAATTGAGGTTTTTTCATAATTACCTCAATCTTCTTCAAAATCATCATCTAAATCATCATCCATCATCGTGGAAATCATTTCTTTAACCCTTTCCAAAATTTTTGGACGATTTTCATCTATTGTTGTATTTTTTTTAATTTTTTCTTCTTTTTTTTGTTTTTTATCTGCGTCTTCTTCTTTTTTAATTGCGTGCAACCCTTCGTCTTTTTCTATTCCGAGTATCATTAGTCCAAGTCCTGTGGCATACATAGGATGATACCAACCCGATTCTTTTTCTATAGCAATTTTTTCTTCAGGGTTACCTATCCGTACCGATAAACCTGTCTGATATTCGGTTAATTCTTTGATATTCTGTAATTGTGCTCCTCCGCCTGTTAAGACTAACCCGCAGCCAAGTTTATGAAAACAGTTGGCATTTTTAAGTTCATCAGATATGCGGCTAATGATTTCTTTGGTTCGTGCGGCAATAACTTCTGCCAAATCAACAATAGAAATTTCGGTGGCAGGACGACCTTTTATGCCCGGAATAGATATTACGTGATTTTCATTGCCGCGGTCTGGCACACAAGACCCGTGTTTTATCTTCAACGCTTCGGCTTCTTCTTTGACAATTCCCTTAAATACGGTTTTAATATCATCTGTAATCACATCTCCACCAATAGGAATTACGGCTGTATGTCTGAGTATTCCATTGATAAACACGGCAATATCTGTTGTACCTCCGCCAATATCGACAAGAGCAACGCCCGTTTCTTTTTCTTTTGCATCTAAAACTACTTCCGCAGATGCAATGGGTTCGAGTATAAGTCCATCCATTTCTAATTTACAACGTCTGATGCATCTAGCAACATTTTTTATATGCTGCGAGTTTCCCGTAATTACATTAAACACCGAACTTAACTGTATTCCTAACACACCGATAGGGTCTTCCAGCCCCGTATAACTATCTACCGTATATTCTTGCGGGATAACATCAATAATTTGAGATCCAGGGTTCACTGCCACCTTAAACATATCATCAATCAGCATTCTGATATCTTCTTTTGTAATTTCTGAATCAGGGTTGCGGCGTTTAATTTCGCCCAAAATTTGCGTATTGTTAATATGCTGACCAGCCATTCCAACCATTACAGTATCAATATCAATATTTGCCTTATCTTCGGCTTGTTTGATTGCCTGTCTGACAGCATCAGTTGTTTTATCAATATTGATAACCTGTCCTCTCACAACCCCCTGTGAAACATGTTTACCGTGCCCGAGTACATATATTTTGCCGTCTTTATTTCGTTGTCCAACGAAGGCGACTACTTTTGTCGTTCCGATGTCAAGTCCCACTGCAATTTTTGCCTCTTCAACCAGATTAATCTGTTTTTTTTTCGATTTCTTAAAACTCAATTCCAACATACCATTTTTTTTAATTAAATTTTTTTGAAAACATTATACAAAAAAGACAACGAAGGTCTTTGAAAAAAATTGTTTTTCACACTGGCACAAACAAAAAAATTAAGGATTAGTTTTATCACTAACGACTGTCATAAAACATCAGACGTAACAAATAAAAACCTCAATTATTTCTTCTCTCACATGGAATTTCCACTCCAAATTTAAGGTTTACAGATTTATGCTTATCCCAACCTGTGATTTTAAATCCATTAGTATATAAAATTTTAAGGTTGTCAAATTGTTGCTTAATTGCTTTGTCAATATTATCGACAGAGACAAGATTTCCAAACAAAATAGTATGTTCACCAATAGTTGGAATAAGTTCCATTTCTAACTTATCATTTACATAAATTTGGCTGATTTGTGCCTTCCAAAAAGGGTCATTTTCAATAAAACACACCATTTTCCAAACAATATATAACGTTTTGAATTTGTTTTTACTAAGCGTATTTTTCTGATACACAAAATAATTCTCTGAATACCGTTTATCAATATTTCCGTTTACAATGATGAGCCTTCCTGCCGTTCTTTTCGATTTTGGAACAAGTTTTCCGCTTTCCGCCAGATAAAATTGCTCGTCTTTGTTATTGAATATTTTGGCAATAACCTTTTCCTGCGTAGCCTTAATTAACAAATTTCCACGATTATTGATTACATCTGCATTGGAGATATAGGGATAAGTTTCTATTTTTTTTTCAAAAATGGAAAGATTTACGCTATCAATAGGCTTGCCAATAATGGAAGGGTGGGTATTGGAAACAAAATCGCTAAATTCTTTTTCTGCGAACAGTGTATCAGATTGATATTCAATGCTATACGTAATTTTGCTGTATTTTTTATTTTTCGATAAAATGGAATAAAATACAAAACATGCAATAAATACAAAAACAAATACGCTGTAAATAATGACATTTTTTTTACCCACAATCAACAGTTTTTTAGTTTAATATGCTAACAACGCAAAAGTCTGTAATATATTTTATTAATCCCGTAATTGTCTATTTTCAAAAAATACAAATTTACGGAGCGTGTAACAGTGATGAGGTCGAAATTATTTAAACCTCACCGCCAGCGTGCAAGTTTTTTTAATGCGTTTTACTTCGCCGTCTAAATTCCAATATTCGATGAGGATAATGTAGGTGCCGATAGATGCTTTTATATTTCCGTCAATGATGCCGTCCCAAGTGATATAGCCTTCTGTTTCAAGGAGTTGGTTATTTGTTAAGGTTCGTAATTTTTGCCCCGAAACGTTGTAAATGTAGATACTTGCACGGTATCCGGGCTGGGGAAAAGAATAAGAAATATTCAAAATATCGTTATAACCATCGCCATCGGGAGAAAAAATTTCGGGATAGACCTCAAAATGAGACGTTTGTTCTATATTTTCGCTAAATGCAGAATTTTTATACCCCGGCGTAGCGTACCCCACCGTAGAAGCGGCTGAGTGCCAATTAAATTCGTCTTGCGTTTTGCGGTCAAAGTGAATACGCTCCAAACTTACCCCCTTGTACGACCGCAACAAAGAATAGTGCATTTTTTCGTTATATGCAAATAAATCAATCACTTCCAAGTCCAAATCTCGCAATAAAATCACCGTTCCTTTTGTGTTTGGGTAACTTGGCAAGGAGTTCATACGAATAAAATTTTCAGGGAAAGGGCTATAATACTGATTTTGAACAACATCGGGCTTGGTCGTCAAAACTAAATATTGTTGAGGGAAAAGTTGCCTTCCTTGCGGAGAAACCACTTTTCCCGTATCTATCGTGCCGTTGCTTTTGTAATTTGAAAGCCGTAAGGTGCGTAAATCTATGATTTTATGAGAACGATTGTAAATTTCAACAAACTCCACGCCGTCTGTTTGAGGATTAAATAATACTTCGTTTATAACTATATCATTTTCAAGCGGATAAGTCGCATAGCCAAAGGAAACAGAAGATTGCAAGGGAACGGCATTTTCAACACAATCAAAAAGCGTATCAACGACAGTTAAGGTGTAAATACGGTCGGGAATTAAACTATCGGAAAGAGCAAGCGTAACTGAACGCAAATCATTTGCAACAGATAAAATACTGTCTATCAGCAATGTATGAAAAATTTGATAGGCGTTTTTGTTAGTCAATTTAATTGGCAACATTGTTTCGGAAAAATAAACCGTTATTTTGTTATCTCCCTCATAGACAGCCATTTCCAAATTTGGACTAATAATATCGGGGTTGTGCTTTGAAATCGAACTTATTAGTCCAAATTTGGAAAT
>Ga0209628_10003177_pt1 | contig 11406 bp, 11 predicted proteins | sample TergutCu122P4_FD_187285 | JGI IMG/M metagenome (GOLD analysis project Ga0209628, IMG submission 187285) | Cubitermes ugandensis P4 segment gut microbial communities from Kakamega Forest, Kenya - Cu122 P4 (SPAdes) (version 2) | ecosystem: Host-associated > Arthropoda: Insects > Digestive system...
GTCACCTTTGCACGACACATCCTGCACCGTTGCACTGCCTTTAAGATAATGGATAAATTTTACTGGCTTTTCTCTGTCTGATTGAATCACACAACTGTTGGTATTGTTTCCTGCTTTGAAAAAGTATATTCCCGGGGCTATACCTGTAAAACTGCAACTTAGGCCATCTTCCTCAATTCCCTGATCGGCAACAGTAACCAACTTCACAAGCGCACCGGTAACTGCGTCAAACATGGCAAACCATTCCGGCTGTCCGGCAGTTTCAGCAACCCTTACGATAACGCTGCCGGTAGTTTTTTTACAGTATTTGTCGGCGATATCAGTTCCGGCAATCGTTAAACTGCCTGATAAAGCCAATTGCGACAATACGATAGACCGCGATACGGATAAGTCGGGATGATCGGCCAAAGACACAGTAATCGTATAACATCCCGGCAGGCAATCGATAAAAACACCGTCAGCAGATGTATATTGATCCGCCACCTCGAGTTCCTCCTGACCGATGTGACTGGTACGTTCCGCAATATAAACGAGTTCGCCTTCACAGTTTGTTTCAACCACAACCACGATTTTTCCAACCGGAGCATCTTCACAGGAAGGTTCTTCGACCTCTATTTTCGCGATGGCAATATAGTCATGAATTTGCTGCGCATTCACTGTGCAACAAAACCAAAACAAAAGCATCAATAATAAGTGATTCGTTTGATACATTAATACAAAAGTAAATTTAGACAAATTCCCTACTCATCCATTTTTTCGATGATCTCGTCAGTAATTTCCATATTATGAAAAACATTTTGTACGTCGTCATCTTCTTCGAAAAGTTCCACCAATTTCAACACTTTTACGCCGCTTTCAGCATCTATTGTTTTCGTTTCAATCGGGATGCGTTGCAATTCAGCATTTTCAATTTCAACACCCAACTCTTCAAGCCGTTTTTGAACAGGAACAAATCCTTCGAGCGGCGTCGTAACCACAAAAACATCATCTTCCTCCTCAAAATCATCCACTCCTGCATCAATGATTTCCAATTGAAGCTCGTCAGCATCTAATTTGCCTTTTGGAATACGAATGATCCCCTTGCGGTCGAACATGAAAGCTACCGACCCGTTGGTACCCAGACTTCCGCCCCGTTTATTGAAAATAGAGCGGATACTTGATAATGTTCGCTGAGTATTGTCAGTCAAACATTCAATAAAAATGGCGATACCGTTTGGAGCATACCCTTCGTAGGTAATTTCATTCAGCGCAGCCGTGTCTTTGGCTTTGTTCAGGGCGCGTTGAATATTTTCCTTGGGCATGTTGGCGCCGCGGGCATTATTGAGCGCCAGACGCAAACGGGGATTACCGTCGGGATCGGCTCCGCTTTCCTTCACGGCAACACTGATTTCCTTGATGATACGGGAAAAAATTTTTGAGCGTTTTTGGTCTGCTGCTCCCTTTTTCCGCTTTATGGTCGACCATTTACTATGTCCTGACATATTGTATAATTCATTAATAAAACGTGATGCAAAGGTAATAATTTTTTGATTCGTGATAGTAAACAAACTGTAAAAAATCTTACAATATCATCAAAATATGAGATTTTTTTTGTTTTTTTGCAGGTTTTTAAAAATTTATTTAATTTTAATATAAATCTATATGAAAGTTGACAATATTTTAGCTGATTTACAGAAGCGTAATCCGGGCGAACCTGAGTTTATCCAGGCAATGCGCGAAGTGTTGGAGTCCATTGAAGAAGTGTATAACGCCAATCCGCAATTTGAAGCGGCGGGCATTATCGAACGGTTAGTTGAACCTGACCGTGTGTTAAGTTTTAAGGTACCCTGGGTGGACGACAAGGGTAAAGTCCATGTTAATCGCGGAATGCGCGTTCAGTACAACAACGCTATCGGTCCCTACAAGGGAGGGATTCGTTTCCATCCCAGTGTCAATCTCAGTATTTTGAAGTTTCTTGGTTTCGAACAGATTTTCAAAAATAGCCTCACATCGTTGGCTATGGGCGGCGCGAAAGGCGGCGCCGATTTCGATCCAAAAGGAAAATCGGCAATGGAAGTGATGCGTTTCTGCCAAAGTTTCATGCTGGAACTGTGGAAAATATTAGGGCCGGAAATAGATGTTCCCGCAGGCGATATTGGCGTTGCTGCCCGCGAAATAGGCTACATGTACGGCATGTACAAAAAACTGACCATGCAGCACAACGGCGTGCTCACCGGCAAGGGAATTAACTGGGGCGGCAGTCTCATACGCCCGGAAGCCACCGGTTTCGGCGTGGTATATTTCACCAACGAAATGCTGGCTACCATCGGCGAAAGCGTAAAAGGCAAAACCGTTGCCATATCAGGTTTCGGCAACGTGGCGTGGGGTGCAGCGCTAAAAGCCACCGAACTGGGCGCCAAAGTGATTACCATTTCCGGTCCCGACGGATATATCTATGACAAAAACGGCGTGAGCGGCGAAAAGATAGATTTTATGGTAAAACTGCGCGCCAGCAACAACGATGTTGTAGCTCCTTATGCTCAAGAGTTTCCCGAAGCGGAATTTTTCCCGGGTCGCCGTCCGTGGGAACAGAAATGCGATATTGCCATGCCATGCGCTACGCAAAATGAACTGAATGCCGATAATGCACAGGCGTTGATCAACAACGGTTGCTCGTTGGTATGCGAAGGCGCCAATATGCCCTGTACCGCTGAAGCGACAGAACTGTTCCTGAAAAACAAAATGATGTATGCTCCCGGCAAGGCTGCCAATGCAGGCGGTGTTTCCACATCAGGATTGGAAATGAGCCAGAACGCATCGAAGCTCAACTGGCAACGCGAGGAAGTAGATGCACGTCTACACCAAATCATGAAGAATATCCATGCTTCGTGTGTCAGGTACGGTAAATCAGGTAATTATACCGATTACGTAAAAGGTGCAAATATCGCAGGCTTCCTGAAAGTAGCCAACGCGATGATGGATCAGGGCGTAGTTTAAACAATTGACAATAGTTAATTGTTGATTATTAATAGTTAATAGTTAATTGAAATGAGTAATATTTTTACCTCGTCCATCGGGAAAAAGTTCTGGATGGCGCTTGTAGGACTGTTTCTGTGTGTTTTTCTGGTGTTGCATTTATCCATCAACTTGTTGTTGTTGTTGCCTGACCGGAGTTATTTCGATATGGGTGTGTATATCATGAGTACGCCTCCTGTGATGATCATGGAAATATTCCTGTTTGGGAGTATCGCGTTTCATATATTTTTGGGTCTGCTGTTGCAGATACAGAACTGGATGGCGCGTCCGGTACGTTATGCCAAAAAGTACAATTCGGAAACTTCGTTTTTTTCGAAATATGTGATTTGGACGGGGGGTATTATTTTCATTTTCTTTTGCCTCCACTTCATGGATTTCTTTTTCTACAAGTTCGGATGGTTCGGTTGCGACCCTGCATCGATTGGTATTAAAGAAATCATTGAAACAGATACCGCAGCAAATCATAATTTCTATGATATTGCCCGTGTAGTTTTCGCCAGCAAGCCATATTGCCTTATATATACAGGCTTTATGGTTTTGCTGGCTTTTCATCTGATACACACTTTCCAAAGCGCGTTTCAGAGCCTCGGCTGGAACCACCCTACTTATACGCCCATCATCAAATGGGTGGGATACATCTATTCGGTGGTAATACCTGCGGGATTTGCTGTGATACCGTTATATTTCTTATTTGGAGGAAGTTAGCCATTTTTGATTTTTTCGGTTATGGATATATTATTTTCAAAACATGCAGATGAGCAAATGTTGCGGCGCGGTATCAACCGCGAGACTGTGTTGATGGTTATAGCTCAACCTGACCAAATAATTGCAGATAATGATGATATCTCAATTATTATTTACCAGTCACTGATAAAAGAAGATAACCAAATGTTTTTATTGCGTGTTTTTGTCAATAAGGAAAAACAACCCAATGTAATAGTAACGTTATACAAAACCACCAAAATATCAAAATATTATGAAAGTTAAATATGACAAAGAAATGGATATCTTGTATGTATCCTTTAACGATGAAGCCGTTTTTGAGAGCGACGAAGAAAAAAAAGGCTTTATATTGGATTATTCTGCTAAGGGACACGTCGTAGGGATTGAAATATTAAATGCTTCCAGACAAGTGGGGAGTCCGGTAAAGGTAGAATACGAATTTGCTTGAAAAAAATGAATTTAAATGCAAAAATACCAGAAGGGCCAATTGCCCTGAAATGGACAAATTACAAGGCGCACCAAAATTTGGTGAATCCCGCCAATAAGTTAAAATTAGACATCATCGTCGTTGGTACCGGATTAGCCGGAGCCGCTGCTGCCGCAAGTTTCGGCGAAATGGGATTCAATGTGCTGAACTTTTGTATCCAGGACAGTCCGCGCCGTGCACACTCTATCGCTGCGCAGGGTGGTATCAACGCCGCCAAGAACTACCAGAACGACGGCGATTCCATCTATCGTCTTTATTACGATACCATCAAGGGAGGAGACTATCGTGCACGAGAAGCCAACGTACACCGTCTGGCCGAAGTGTCGAACCACATCATCGACCAGTGTGTGGCGCAGGGCGTACCCTTTGCGCGCGATTACGGCGGATTGTTGGACAACCGTTCGTTTGGCGGCGCACAGGTAAGCCGTACATTCTATGCCCGCGGTCAAACCGGACAGCAGTTGCTGTTGGGTGCATACAGCGCATTGAGCCGTCAAATTGAAAAAGGGAAGGTGAAAATGTACACCCGCCGCGAAATGCTCGATCTGGTGATTATCGACGGGAAAGCCCGCGGAATCATTGCCCGTAACCTGATTACCGGCGAAATTGAAAAATATGCCGCTCATGCAGTTGTTGTTGCAACCGGCGGTTATGGAAACGTATATTTTCTGTCCACCAATGCAATGTCCTCCAACGGCAGCGCGGCTTGGCAATGCTACAAGCGCGGCGCTGCATTTGGCAATCCATGCTATGTTCAGATTCACCCTACCTGTATTCCGGTGCACGGTGATTTTCAATCGAAACTGACGTTGATGTCCGAATCGTTGCGTAACGACGGTCGTATCTGGGTTCCCAAAAAGAAGGAAGACGCCGCAGCCATTCGCGCAGAGAAACTGAAACCAACACAAATTGCAGAAGAAGACCGCGATTATTTCTTGGAACGCCGTTACCCTGCTTTTGGTAACCTGGTTCCGCGCGATGTTGCTTCGCGTGCAGCAAAGGAATGTTGCGACGAAGGCTATGGAGTTGGTGAAACCGGATTAGCCGTGTACCTTGATTTTGCATCTGCCATCCAGCGCCTTGGCAAACATGTAATCGAAGAACGCTACGGCAATCTATTTCAGATGTACGAAAAGATTGTGGACGATAATCCGTATGAAACGCCCATGATGATTTATCCCGCCATACATTATACTATGGGTGGTATTTGGGTGGATTATGAGTTGCAAACCACCATCCCCGGCCTGTTTGCTGCCGGCGAAGCTAATTTTTCCGATCACGGCGCCAACCGTCTCGGCGCATCCGCTTTGATGCAGGGTTTGGCAGATGGCTATTTTGTACTTCCATACACTATTCAGAATTACCTTTCGGCTGAAATCCGCACGCCGCATATCTCTACCGATCTGCCCGAGTTTGACGAAGCGAAAAAAGCAGTTGAGAACAGAATCGCAAAATTGATGAACATCAAGGGTAAACATTCTGTTGATTATTTCCAGAAAAAATTGGGACACATTATGTGGGAAAAGGTAGGCATGGGGCGCACTAAAAAAGGTTTGGCGGAAGCCATCGAAGAAATCAAGGCTGTCCGCAGGGAATTTTGGCAGGATGTTCGTGTTACCGGCTCTGTAGTCGAGCTCAATCCAGAACTGGAAAAAGCGCTACGTACCGCAGATCATCTCGAATTGGGAGAACTGATGGCGCGCGATGCCCTGCATCGCGAAGAATCGTGCGGCGGTCACTTTCGCGAAGAATATCAAACGCCCGATCACGAAGCCCTTCGCAACGATGACAAATTCATGTATGTTTCGTGCTGGGAATACACCGGCGAAAACTCGGAACCCATCATGCACAAAGAGATGTTGAATTACGAAGAAATCAAAGTTGCGCAAAGAAATTATAAGTAAGATGGAAAAAAAAGGATTAAATCTCACACTAAAAATCTGGCGTCAGGAGAATGCCAAAACAAAAGGCAGTTTTAAAACTTACCCAATCAAAAATATATCCCCTGACTGTTCCTTTTTGGAGATGCTTGACCAGTTGAACGAACAATTGGTAGACAAAATCGAAAAGCCCGTTTGTTTCGACCATGACTGCCGCGAGGGTATCTGCGGCATGTGCAGCCTGTTTATCAACGGGCGGCCGCACGGCAACGATACCGGCGTCACTACCTGTCAGCTACATATTCGTCGTTTCAAAGACGGCGACACCATCTGGATCGAACCGTGGCGTTCGGCTGCCTTTCCGGTCATCAAGGATTTGGTAGTGGATCGCAGTGCTTTCGACAAAATCATTCAGGCAGGAGGTTATGTGTCGGTGAACACCGGCGGTGTACCCGATGCTAACACCATACCCATCAAAAGAGCAAATGCTGAATTGGCGATGGATGCAGCTTCCTGTGTGGGTTGCGGCGCTTGCGTGGCGGCATGCAAAAATGCTTCGGCCATGCTGTTCGTATCGGCAAAGGTGTCGCAACTGGCGCTGTTGCCGCAGGGAAAAATTGAAGCAAAGGAGCGCGTATCGAAAATGGTAGCCCGAATGGACGAACTTGGCTTCGGCAACTGTACCAACACCGGAGCCTGCGAAGCTGAATGTCCGAAAGAAATCAAAATCACGAATATTGCCCGATTGAACCGGCAGTATTATATTTCGAGATTGGTTTAATCAGAAAAGTTGGCCTGATTTTTGTAAGTAAAATTTATTATGAAAAATATCATCATTATTCCCACTTATAACGAAAAGGAAAATATCGATCGTATGATCCATAAGGTATTTTCGTTGCCGCGCGATTTCCATCTATTGGTGGTTGACGACAATTCGCCTGACGGAACAGCATCAATAGTAAAACATCTGCAGAAAGAGTATCCCGATAAGCTGTTTTTGCTTGAACGCAGTGGAAAACAGGGACTTGGAACAGCCTATATTGCAGGTTTCGACTGGGCGCTGGAACGGGGTTACGATTACATTTTCGAGATGGACGCCGACTTTTCGCACAATCCCGACGATCTCATCAACCTGCACGACGCATGTGTGAAGGATGGCGCCGACGTGGCCATCGGTTCGCGCTACATTACCGGCGTAAATGTGGTCAACTGGTCGATGTCGCGCGTATTGATGTCTTATTGCGCATCGAAATATGTGCGGTTCATTACCCACATGAAAATTCGCGACACTACCGCCGGATTCAAGTGTTACAAGCGCAAAGTGTTAGAAACCATACCATTCGAAAAAATACGTTTCAAAGGTTACGCATTCCAGATTGAAATGAAATTCACCGCCTGGAAATACGGTTTCAAACTGGTGGAAGTGCCCATCATTTTTTGGGATCGTCATGCAGGCAAATCCAAAATGAGCGGCGGAATTTTCAAAGAGGCGATATTGGGCGTGCTGATGATGAAATGGAAGAGTCTTTTCAGAAAATACAAATAAATATCATATACTTACACCCCCAATGAAGCAAGTGAAATCACATTAATCTCGTCTTTTCGGGTGTAACTGACGCCAGTCCCTGTAATGATATTCAATGATTTTGGTAATTGAGTTTTTGTTGTATCCAATATGGAGGCAAATTTATTGAGATTTTTGGCGGCATCATCAATTTGTCCTGTACCAAGTTTTATCTCAAAAGCAGCATATTCGCCCGTATATTTTTGAACAATCGCATCAACTTCCAACTTGGTAGAGTCCCGATAATGAAACACTTTTGCATCGTTTTCCTGCGCATACACACGAAGATTATGGACTACAAGCGATTCAAAAAGAAATCCTGTAAATCTCACGTCATTAAGAAGCGATTTTTTATCAGCGCCGAGTGCGGCAACGGCAAGCGATACATCTGTTAAATGACATTTGGGCGCTTTCCGGAGCATTGCGGAAGAACGTAAATGAGTGTTCCAGGCAGGTAGATTTTCAATAATCATCAATCGTTCGAGTGCATCAAGGTAATCATAAATTGTTGGACGGGAAATGCTTACATTGTCTTTTTCAAAAATATCGGTTTCGAGCGTTTTTGTATCAACCGCAATAGCAGTATTTCGCGCCAACGAACGCAAAAGATTTCTCACCTTTACGGGGTCGCGTTTCACATTCGATACACGGCTCATATCAACTTCGGCAAGCAAATCAATATAAGCGCGATTCAAGTTGCTTGCCTGTGAAACAGTTTTACCAATCAAAGCGGGAAAACCGCCGATGATGATTTTTTCAACAATAAATTCCAAATTGCTTGGCTGGTCATAAATGTCAAATTTCTCTCCTTTTAAAAGCGCTTTCAGAGAAATTTTTCCTGTGGAATGACCCAATTCCTGCCAACTCATGGTGTGCATGTCAAGCGTAGTGAAACGCCCTGCACCTGAATGTTTTTTGGCTGTTTCGTCGGGATTTGCCGAACCGGTAAGAATAAACTGTGCCGGCAAAGCGCGTTTATCTACTTCGTGGCGGATATGGTTCCAAAGTTGAGGCTGTTCCTGCCATTCGTCAATCAATCGAGGCGTATTGCCATGCAACAAACGATTGGGCGCAGTTTCCATCAATAACGGTACTTGCGGGTTAATATCCACTTCCAAAATACTTTTTGCAAATTGCTTGGCAGATTCAGTTTTACCGCACGCCTTGGCACCGCGTATCAGTACTGCGCCCGACGCTTCGAGTTTGCGTTGCAACTCATTGTCGCTTATTCGTTTAATATATGCCATATCACTCTTACCGTAAAATTTCCGGCAAAGATACAAAAACTATTTTACATATTGTAAGGTTTTTACTTTACATATTGTAAGGTTTTTACTTTACATATTGTAAGGTTTTTACTTTACATATTGTAAAAATTTCACGTTATCACCTCATTCTGTCGATATTACGAAATCTGCCGCCATATTGGAAGCCCGAATCACTGTTTTCTGACAACATGCCTTCGGTGGAATATATGCTGGTGTGCAGAGCCGCTGTGCCTGCACCGGTATCGACGCTGCGCAATAAAATGCTGAACCCGGTTTTTTTCGTGTATTCCATCATGTTAGCTGATGTTTGGCGAGATGTTTCTGTTCCGGTTTCAGCCAAACTGTTTTTTATTTTCACAACTTTTTACTACTTTTGTGTCAACCAAATTGACATACAATAATTCATCAATAGATATGAAAATCCCATTACGCAGCGCCGCCAGCACACAAGGACGGCGGATGGCCGGAGCAAGAAGTCTCTGGCGCGCCAACGGCATGAAAACAGAACAGATGGGCCAACCCATTATCGCAGTAGTCAACTCGTTCACGCAGTTTGTACCCGGGCATGTGCATCTACATGATATCGGGCAGTTCGTGAAAACCGAAATTGAAAAGTTGGGCTGTTTTGCCGCCGAGTTCAATACCATTGCCATCGACGATGGCATCGCCATGGGGCACGACGGGATGCTGTATTCACTGCCCTCCCGCGACCTGATTGCCGACAGCGTGGAATATATGTGCAACGCCCACAAGGCCGACGCCATGATTTGCATCAGCAATTGCGACAAGATTACTCCGGGTATGTTGATGGCCGCCATGCGTCTGAACATTCCTGCGGTATTTGTTTCGGGTGGCCCGATGGAAGCCGGAAGAATAGAATCGAAAATCGAAAATCAAAAATCAAAAATCGAAAATCTCGACCTGATTGATGTGATGGTGAAAGCCGCCGACGAGAGCGTGAGCGACGATGAACTGCACCAACTCGAATTAGCCGCTTGTCCTACCTGCGGCTCGTGTTCGGGTATGTTCACCGCCAATTCGATGAACTGCCTCAACGAAGCCATCGGCCTTGCACTGCCGGGTAACGGAACGATTGTTGCTACGCACGTCAACCGCAAACACCTGTTCAAAGAAGCCGCCAAATTGATTGTAGATAACACATATAAATATTACCGCGACGGCGAAGAAATCGTCCTGCCGCGCAGTATCGCAACCCGCGCCGCTTTCCTCAACGCCATGACGCTCGATATTGCTATGGGCGGATCAACTAACACTGTGCTGCATTTGCTGGCAATTGCGCACGAAGCCGGAGTTGATTTCACGATGGACGATATTGATGCACTTTCGCGAAAGACGCCCTGCCTTTGCAAAGTGGCACCCAACACGCAAAAGTACCACATTGAGGATGTAAACTGCGCAGGTGGGGTCATCGGTATCATGGGCGAACTGGCACGCGCCGGATTGCTGGATGTTTCAGTAAATCGCGTTGATGGGATGAATCTGGCACAAGCCATTCATCGTTATGACGTTATGGAGCCATATCCTTCGTACCATACAGAACAGATATACAAATCGGCGCCTGCAGCGCGTTTCAATCTGGAACTTGGCTCGCAGGATACGTATTATCCCGAATTGGACAGGGACAGAGCCGCAGGTTGCATCCGAGATGTGGCGCACGCATATTCTCAAGACGGCGGATTAGCCATACTGAAAGGCAATATCGCACAGGACGGCTGCGTGATTAAAACGGCAGGCGTGGACGAAAGTCTGATGACTTTCAAAGGCCCGGCAAAAGTTTTCGATTCACAGGAGGCAGCCTGTGATGGTATCCTTGGCGGGAAAATAGCAGCCGGCGACGTGGTGGTCATCACGCACGAAGGCCCTAAAGGCGGACCGGGTATGCAGGAAATGCTGTATCCCACATCGTACATCAAATCGAAGCATCTGGGCAAGTTGTGCGCACTGATTACCGACGGGCGTTTTTCGGGCGGCACATCGGGGTTGTCCATCGGGCATATCTCACCGGAAGCCGCTGCAGGTGGCGCCATCGGCCTGCTTCGCGACGGCGACCTCATCGAAATCAATATCCCCGAAAGGAGCATCAATGTATTGTTGAGCGACGAAGAATTAGCCAACCGCCGAGACGAAGAACTGGCGCGTGGCGACAAGGCTTTTACACCGCCGAACCGCCAACGTGTTATATCAAATTCCCTGAAAGTGTATGCTTCGATGGTGAGTTCGGCGGATAAAGGGGCAGTAAGAATGGTAGGACATTGAAAATTTTTTATTTTTCACGCAACGTTTTACAAATTTTACGTCTTTGTAGTATGAATAGAATCATAAATTTAAAAAACCATAAAATGAAAGCAATTGAATTAAAATCAAGAAAATTGTTAAGAAACATTTTTAACTGTTTCAGCATCACCGCGGTAGCATTTATTTTTCAGGCATGTTACGGGCCGGGACCTG
>Ga0209628_10003178_pt1 | contig 11405 bp, 11 predicted proteins | sample TergutCu122P4_FD_187285 | JGI IMG/M metagenome (GOLD analysis project Ga0209628, IMG submission 187285) | Cubitermes ugandensis P4 segment gut microbial communities from Kakamega Forest, Kenya - Cu122 P4 (SPAdes) (version 2) | ecosystem: Host-associated > Arthropoda: Insects > Digestive system...
CTCGTCATCCTCAAAGCCCATGGCCTGCAGCGCGCTGCCGGGCAGGTTGCGCGCCTGCCCGCTCTGGCCCAGGGGCATGACCAGCGCGCCCACCGGGTTGCCGAGCGCGCATTCGTGCAGTTGCCAGGCCACGTCGGGGGCGCCGCCGAAGTGCAGCACCAACTCGTCCATGGCGATCTGCGCGAAAGTCAGGCCGGCCCCCGCGCGCAGGGTGATGCGCAGGCCGCCGCGAATTTCGCGCGTGCGCGGCAGCAGGGTCAGCGGCAGATCGGGCGCGTAGCTGAAGTACTGCGCGCGCGTGAGTTCGATCGGCCACAACCGCAGCGCGGCGGCTGTGCGCAGTTCGCAATGGGTGTTCTGGCCTGCGGCCAGCCGGGCGCGCAGCGCGCTGCCGCGCGGCACCGTGGGGCCGGTGGCGAGCTTGCCGTCCTGCAGGTCGGGCTGGAAGGCCAGCACGGCCATCGACGGCGTGGGCGCCAGAAAGTGCGGATAGACGATATCCAGCAGGTGGCCGGTAAAGCGCGGGTACTCGGCGTCGAGCTTGAGCGCGACGCGCGCCGAGAGAAAGGCGGTGGCCTCGATCAGCCGCTCGACGTAAGGGTCGGCTACCTCCGTCCCATCAAGCCCCAGGCGCGCGGCGATTTTCGGGTAAGCGTGCGCGAATTCGCCGCTGCTCTCGCGGAAGTAGCGCAGTTCTTGTTCGTAGAGGTCTAGAAGGCGCGGGTCCATGGGTTTAATTCGGCGGGCAGTGCGTTTTGCGTTGGGTAATTGGTTTTTAAATTAGTGCTTGGAATTGCGGTTGCGTTTACTTTTTACTTGTTCGCTGGAAAAATAAACTGTCGGCTGACAGTCGGTTTGCGGTTGAGGAGACTGCAGATAGCTCTTTAGGCAGAAAACGTACTGCTCAATCCGTTCTATTTCTTGGGCTGACAAAGTTTTCGTCACGCCATTTGCTGCCAGTGAGGATTCGTAGAGGTCAAGTGCATTATTCATGTCTTTTCTGACGCGCTCCGGGGGGAAGCCTTCTCTCGCTCGAACTTGTCGAAGCATTCTCAACTCAGAATCAGCAGACTCATAGAGTGCGTGTGGGCTTGGGTAGCGCATCATGCTTTCACCAAACATCTTAGCGGCGCCGGACCAGTTCTTCGCTTGTTTGGCTTTCAAACCGAGGGAGAAAAATCTGTCCGCGTCTTCCCTGTCTGTCTTGCTTGGCCCTACATTGGTTAGCCAGTTGGCTATGAACTCATGGTTTTTTAAATCTTTATCATTGATAAATTGCGATGGAATTGAGGGCGATGTGGTGAATGCGATAGCCCAGGAGCTAGCGAGCCACATGAATATTGCCAATAGTTTTTTCATTTCCACTCCGGCAAAGAATTAAATACTGATAAAGGGTTGTCCACATTGCTGGATCAACCGTAATGCAGCCGGCGCTAAGCGAGCCTGGATGCAAATATCGATCATTGTTGCCACTTATGGCCCTCCCATGTCCGAGATAAAACCAAGTCTTTGAATAGCGTGACTTGCCCATATAGGCGGAACCAAATATGTGTGGGAAGTCTGGTATTTGAATTGGATGGAGTCCCGCTAATATCGGATTTTCATCGTCCGTGAAGGCTGTGACTTGCCCGCCGGGAAAGGTGAGCACTTTTCGGCTTGGGCTGAACTGAAGATTGGCTGCTGTCCGGTAACCAGGGTTGCCAGCCTTGAGATTCCCCGCTTTGACGGAGAACCTGTTACCCCGTTCGACGCCTTCTTGCACGATGAAGTAGTCTCGACCGTTCTGAGTTGACGTGACTTCGACTTTTATGAACTCAGGTAAAGCAACAATTGCTCCAGAAGGCTCTCGCTTGACGTTGAGCCACCCATCCGTTCCACCTATAACATATCTGTTGTCACTCATTTCATTTGCCTCCCTGGTTGAGATAAAAATCAACAGCTTCGCGAAGTTTTGCGAAAAACCGACTGAGAATGCAACGATTAAAAATATATGCGCTGTATCAATCCAGAGGCCAGAACCACACTTCTTTCGAATTGAAGTAGCACCCTGAATTACATACCTGGATGCTGGTCGTTGATTCAATCACGTCGATGTGTCCGCCGTTATAGTCGGCGATTTTCCAGAAAAACACCAACCCTTTTTTGCCGGCTAATTTAGCCGGCGCATCCATTCCTTTGTATATTTGAGGTTTCCCAAAATCATGGGATTTTGCAAGTTGATCGGCGAGTAGTTTGGCGCCTGGTTCAAACATTCGGTCTTTATATTTTCCGGCCTTGATTTTCATGCGGCCATGAAAATGGACGCCAGATTTAAGTAGTGCCAAACTCATTCGCGTTGCACATGTATTCACAAACCCTGCATCTTGCTTGATTAACTTCGCGTGATCGTATCCAAGCTCTTTGTAAAGAGCTTCGCCAGAAACGTAGCCGGATTTGATTGAATTTGATGTATAGTGATTATTTTTCAGAGTGGCGTAAGAAGGTTTCATTTTCGTTTGTCCTTGCAGGGAAGGCGATCTTTCAGGATGCCCGTAATCACGAGCGCGGCTCTTTTTTGGAGTTGGTTCGCGTCTGCTTTTTTCAAACCCTCGTAGACTTGTTCTTCCAATGAGATAGTTTTGGCGAGGCGATAGTCACACCAGGCGATTCCCTCCGTGGCATCAAGAACGCCGAGCAGGTACATCTGGGCATACCGTCTTTCCGCGATGTTGCTGCTCAGGTAAGCCGAGAAAAATTCACCAGCCGGCAAATTGTTGTTGTCGTTGAGCAATGACTGGGAATCCGGGATTGGTTGCGCAAGCCTGGTTTCAGCGTGGGCATGCATGCAAAATCCAATGCACAACGAACAAATCGCATGGCTGATTAATCTGAACATGAATTTACCTCGTGTGATCAGTGTTAGGCGCATAGTCAACCAAACTCGCTGCTGCGCTTGAGTCAAATGCAAAACAAATTATCGAGAGACATAGGGTTTTCGTTATTCACGTTATGGCGCTTGAAATAAATCTTGACAGTTATCGCAAATAAAGTAATGAATTTTTTTATTGCATTCAACCTGGCCAGTGGCGCCTGCACGAATCTTCCATTCGCAGATGTTATTACGATATTTTAAAGTGCCCTCAACATAACAGGGTGCAACATCGTAATGATCGTGGATGACTGTATAATTCACCTGTTGCGCTCTGAGAAAAAAATCCCTGGCCCGAGCATGATTCAGCGGCACATCAGATGGGCGGCAACTTTGCATGTCGTCAGATTTGAAATCCTCGACATAAACATCGGAAATTGATGTTTGTCGCATACCCGCTATAGCGCAAACCGCTGAAAAACTGAATAGTAGTAAGCCAGCCAGCGTTCGGATGATATAAATTTTCTTCATTTCCACTGCGCTGTGCTCGCTTCACCAGGATTTTTTTTGTGACACTTCCGGGTGTCGATAAACATCGTTTGAAGTTAATCGAAAATCGGCTCATTGAAGCTCTCTGGTGCGTAATCGCCTGCGCAGTCTGACGTTATCAACAGTCAGGACAATCAGGGCTATCGTTACGATGACGTTAAAGCTGTCGTTTCCTAGGAAATGCCAAAAAACCCAGGCTATGGCTGAAATTCCAATGGCAGAGAGTATTAAGGTGGTTGAGTCGTTCATGCTATCGCCGCATCATGAAGTATTTATAAAAATCAGACATTTCCAATTACTTCCCATGGTGAGTCGATGCAATGACAGGATTTGGCCCCTCAATTCGTCTGCGTATCCTCGATCTCGATACGCCCTTCTTCGAGGTCGATGCGGCTGCGCAGCAGGAATTCGAGCGGCACTGGCTGTGCCCACAACATGCCCCGGATCTGCAAACCGATGCGGTTGTGCGAGTCGAGGGCGGCGGTTTCCATGACGAGTTCAACTTCAAGCGAGTGGGGCAGGATGCGCGGTTCGAACTGCACGATTGCGTTCTTGAGCGCCTGCTCCATGCTGGCACGCTGCAGCGAAGAGGTGAACTGGCCGGATAGCATAGGCAATCCGTAATTGAGCACCGAATGCGCCGCGTGCGGGTGGCGTTTGCTGTCCAGCGGCAGGCCCAGCCCGGTGGCGTTGAAGAGCCAGCCCAGGTCGCGCAGCACCGCCGCGCGCAGCTCCTGGCGCGTGAGGGTGCGCTGGGCGTCGCTTTCGCGCCGCTGGTGCGGGGCGTCGTCGACCAGGCGATCGAGCAGTACCGGCTGTAGGCGGTCCTGGATTCCCAGCTCAGCCATCGGCCTGCTCCGACGCCGCCGCGGGCGGGTCGAAGACGATTTCGCGCACGTCCATCAGCGCATAGTCGCCTATATCGCTGCTGAATACGCGCTGGCCGCTGCCGGCCCAGACTTCGGGCGCGAGTTCGCGCCATTCGGTCTTGCGCGCGAGCTGCACCGCGCCGTCGGCGTCGCGCTCGCTGCCTTCGTAGCGGGTGGGAATCAGCGCCAGGCTTTCGCCGCCGTTTTCGAAGTTCAGGTGCGCGGGCATCCACACGCAGTCGCGCAGGTCTTCGGGCGCCTCGATCCGGATCCGCGCCAGGCGCGCGAAGGGCACCCAGTAGTAGCGGCCGTTGATGTAGGCCTCCAGCACGGGGCCCAGGCGCATGTCGGCATCGGCCAGCCAGGCGAAGGGGGTGCCGTCGATGCGTCCGGTGGTGGTGCTGGCGCCTTCGAAGGCGCGCTCGCGCAATTGCTCGGCGGCTTCGGTTTCGCCACGGCCGCGCCGCAGCAGTGATTCGATCAGCACCGCGAGCCATTGATCGGGCTGGCCGAACACCATCGGCGTGTGCTGGCCGGCGAAGACGGCGGCGCGCAGGCCCTCGCCACGCACCGCGTCGCTGTAGACCTGCTTCATGGGGACGGCCAGCGCATCGAGTTCGGCCGCGACGTCGAGCTGGTTCAGGGCGCGTTCCCATTGGCCGAGCACGCACAGCAGTTGCGCCAGAAAGACGCGCAGCTTGAAGTCGGACGGGTGCGCGCGCACCTGTTCGGTCAAGGCGGCCAGCGCGGCGGCGGGGTCGGCACGGCGCAGCAGTTCGGCGGGATCGTGGTCGCTCATGTCAAGGCTTCCGGGTTCATCCGCTGAAGGTGCAGGTGCGTACCGCCCCGCGCTGGCCGGTGGTGGATTGCGGCGCGCTGCGGATTTCGAGCCCCTGGTGGGCAAAGGCGATGATTTCGCAGGGAATGCCGGCCATGCTGCCCGGAGTCAGCACCGAGAAGTGCGCGATCCGCCCTTTGTTGATTTCCATTTCCAGCGTCGGCTGGGCTTCTTTGGGGGAGATGTCGCCGCCGGCCTTGTAGGTTGAAAGCACCACCCTGAGATCTTCGGTCTGGCTTTGGAGCAGGCTGGCGATCGAGGCGCTGGCCGCGTCGCACTGGCGCACCACGATCAGGTGGCTGGTGGAGACCTTGGCCTTGTTGGTGCCTGGGGCGGTCTGGATGCCGGAGATGAGCATGTAGCCCAGCGTATCGAGGCGTTTCTTGCCGTCCCCGAAATCACGCATGGATTCGCCCTCGATCGGGGAGCCCTTGTTTTCGAGCAGCAGGACCAGATCCTGGCCGGTCGTGTGCCCGGAGGCGAGGTCGACGAGACGTAAAGCCGCGTCGGGATCGAGCAGGTAGTCTGAGGCGAATGTCATCGGGTTCTCCTTGTGTTCAATGGGTCAATCAGGGTATGAATTTCAGGGGGATGGGGGTGAATCAGGGCGTGCCGCCGTTCCAGGCGACGAGGGCGCCCATATGGCCGTGCACGGGGGCCGCTTTGCGCGTGCGCGTGGGGAAGTTGATTGCGACCGTTTCGGGCGGCGCGAAACCGAACAGGCGCGGCGGGCTCAGGGGCGAAGCCGAACTGGCCAGCATCAGCAGGCGGGTGCCGGGCGTGAGCCAGGGCAGTTCGAAGCGTTTGATGGCCGGCGCTTCGCGCGTGCCGCGCTCGAAGCGGTTGGCTTCCCTGATCGTTTCAGGGTAGACCGGGTACACGTTGCCGTCGGCGCCCACGCCCAGGATCACCAGATCGAGCGATTGGCCGCTGCCGTTGCGCACCACCAGCGCGTTGCGTTCGTCCGGCTGGGGCGCGGGCTGCGGCGTCCGGGCGGCCTGGGTGAGCGGCTGGCTGATCATCAGGCGGTCGCCCCGCCAGCGTTCCAGGTTGGCCTCCAGGCCGTCGATGCGCCCGTTCTGCGCCAGCGTGGCCAGGTGGATCACCGATTTGAGGCAGGCCAGGCGGATCAGGGCGTCGGTGCCGGTGAAGGACGGCCTGCCGGGAATGAGCGGGGTGGAGGCCGCGGCGAGCACTTCCAGCGTGTCGCCGCGCCAGCGCACGTCGGCGCGGGCCGCCTCGGAGGCCGCAACGCGCACGATCGATGCGGGCCAGGGCAGGCTCAGGCCCGGCGGCAAGGGCTGCGTTGCGTCCACGCGCAGCGCCAGCGCCGCAGGCGGCGCGGTGGGGGAGGCCGACCAGGTGGCGTCTTCGCCCAGCGATGCGAGCGCCGCCGGCAGCGTGAGCGTGGCGCTGTCGGAATCGGCTTGCGTGAGCTGGGCCAGCGCCTCGCGCCGGGTGCCGTTTTCGAGTGTCGCGGTCACGCGCAGCCGCTGGCCGGCGTCCAGGCCGTCCAGGCGCCCGACCGGCAGCACCAGGCGTTTGCCTTCGCGGCGCGCTTCCCATTGGGGCAGGGTGCTGCGCGGGGCCGGATCGTTGGCGAACAGCGGCGCGTCCAGGCTGCCTTCGGCCACCGGCGAGGGCAGTTCGCGCATCGGAAAGCGGCCCTGCAATTCCTTGATGACCGACGGATAGAGTGTGAGCACGCCGTTGAACAGCTCGCGGAAGTTGGCCGGATTGCGTGCCAGTGCTTGTGCCAGCGTCCAGGTCAGCAGGCCATAGGGCTGGGCATTGGGCGCGTGGCGCGGCAGTTTCAGTTCGGGCGTGGCCTGATGGCTCTCGGAGGCGAAAAAGCCCACGTAGCGCGCGCGCGGCAGCGCCGGGGTTTCGGGCGGAGCCGCCACCGGCGCGCTGGCGCCCGCGTCGGCCTTGCCGCGTGCGAGCTGCTCGAAACGTATGCTGCGAAAGCGCACTTCGTCCCCGGATGAATCGTCGTCCGCCGTGTCGCGGGCGGACGGTGAGCCGCGCGTCATGGAAGTGGCCGAACAGGTGTCGAAGACCACCCAGACGAACACGTTTCTGGCCAGGAAGGCGCGGATCCAGTTGTCCATCTCGACGTCGCGCAGCACGCCCGCAAGCCCGTCGCCGCTGCGGCGGGCATCACGCGCGAGGAAGCTCTCGGCCAGGCCGTCGGGCTCCTGGTATTGCTTGAGGTTGTCGCGCACGCGCGTGCCGTGGCCCGAGAAGTACAGCATGACGAAATCGCCGCTGCGCGAGCGGTCGAGCAACTGGCCCAGCGCGTTGTGAATGGCCGCCGCGTCGGGCAGTTGCGCGCCTTCGACGCCATCGGCCAGCACGGTGATGTCGTCGGGCGCGAGCCCCTGCTGGCGCAGCGTTTTGCGCATCAGCATCACGTCGTTGCGCGGGGCCTTCAGCCACAGCGGATTGTTTTGCTGCGCCAACTGCGAAACGCCGACGAGCAGCGCGCGGGAAGCCGCATGCCCGTTTGCGCAGGCCAGCAACGCCGCCAACAGCAAAAGGGTGCGCCAGAGAGATTTTTTCATGGGGGTACCGCTACCGATTCGACCAGCGGCGAGGCCGCGAGCCGGGCGCGCGCGTTTTCCGGATCGGTCACGCGCAAGGTGTAAGCGCCGCGCGGATCGGGGCCGGCGACGATTTCCGCCGGCACCGAGCGCAACAGCCGTGTTGATTCCTCCACGCCCACGCCGTCTTTCCAGAACAGCAGCAGCGTCTGGCTTGCGTCGGGCGCCGGGAGAACGCTGGGGGGTGTGTTGCGAAAACGCAATGCCGCTTCGTCTTCACGCCCGGGCATGCTGAGCATCAGCACGCTTTGGCCAACCACCACGAACGCGAGCAGCGCGAAAGCCGGCCGCACCCAGTCGGCGCCGAACCAGCGCCGCACGCGGGCGCCGAAGCCCTCGCCGGTGTGGGTGCGCGCGTCTTTCAGGCCCGGATCCAGGCCCGGATTGGCGTGCGGCGCTTGCGCCGGATGGCTGGCCGCATGCGTTGCCGCCGCGCACAACTGATGCGCCGCCGTGCGGTACAGCGCCTGGTATTCGGTGCGTGGATCGCCTTCCGCTGCCAGCGGCGTGCCGGTCAGCACGGAAAACACGTCCGCCACCTCGCGCAGCGCGATGAAGCCGGGCTCGGGCGCGATATCCAACGGCATTTTCATCAGCCATTCGTCATGGACCGCGCGAATGGCCGCCAGCCGCGTCGCCGACAACTCGCCAAACACGCGCGCATTCCACCGGGGCGATTCGATGATCGTGACCGGGTTCCAGACCTGAACCATGCCGAAACTGGGCTCGAAAGGCTCATCCTGCGGTTCGAGCACCACGTCGAAAGCGCCGGCCCAGTCGGCGTCGCTGCTGGTCAGCCAGCCGTGCCAGCGGACCAAGGGGCTCGCGCCCTCGGGTTGATCGAGCAGCACGCCGAGCATCTGCCCCTGGTGAGACAGGCCGACCAGCCGCCCAGGCAGCCAGCGGGCGTCGAAATTGCGCTGCGCCAGCGCCTGGCGGCGGCGCGCGAGGTCTTCGAGCGGGCCGGGCAGCGCGCCGATCGGCTCCTCGGCGGGGCCGGGCGCCACGGATTGGCGAGCCGCCGCCCGATCCGGGGGGGCGTCGTGCGCGGACGTGAAGCGGCCGCGAATCTGCGCGATGGGTGGCCAAAGCTGGGTGGGCATGGTGAAACTTTCCTCAGGGGGTCATGCACAAGACGCTTCAGCACCCAGGATTTGGAAAACAGCCCGAATGGCGTCCAGGTTTTCGGGCTCGATCGCGATGCCCAATTCCTGCGTAATCCAACTGCCCAGCAGGGTACGCGCCCAGTCGCCGGTCTTTTTTTGGCGGTGGTGCACCAGCCCGAGCCGGCCGGCCCGGTAGTGGTAAGAAGCAATGGCATGGCGCGAGGCCACGCCCGCCAGCCCCCCCGGTATTTCGCGCCCGAAGCCTTCGCACAGCAGCAGCCGCTCGGGCGGCGCGAGCGCGGCGATGAAGGCGCGCGCCGCCGCGTGCACCGCTTCGGTACTGAGCCCGTGCTCGGCCAGCGTCGCTTCGGGCGGCTCATGCTCGCCGGACTGGGCCTCGATCACCTCCATCCTGTCTTGTTCATCGAGCGACACCTGGCGCTTGAAGGACGCCGAACGGGTGCAATCGATCAGGTAACGGCGGAAATAGGCGCACAGCGCGAAGGCGTTCGACGGTGCGCTGTGCGTATTGGCGGCGGGGGCAGGGGCGGGAGCGGATTCGTCGTCGGCCTCGTCCGAAGCCGCTTCCAGCCGCAGCACCTTGCCGTAGATGAACTGCGCAACCAATTCCTGGCGCCCTTCGCCGAGCGAATTGAGTTCGGGCGGGTGGCAGCTTTGCAGCGCCTGGCTGATGATGACGTACAGGCGCCCCATATCCGCAGGCCCGAGCGCATGCCGGTGGTGCCACAGGTGCATCAGTTCATCACTCTCGCTGCTATTCAGGCTCTGCTGCATGCGCGCGTCCGTTCCCCCCCTGGGTGGTCAAGAGAATTCAGGGGCGCCGGCAACTGCGGCCTGAATACCCCCTAAAAGCATTTCAGGCGCCGGAAACCCCAAGTACTCCTCATTCTCTTTCAAATTCTTGTAAAAATCAGACGTAATTCGTTACATTTTGTGGCGGACTGATGCAAGGGCGCGCCCGATGATTGATGCGTCAAATGCCCAAATTAAAAGGCTTAGCGGGGAAGCACGGACAAACGAAACGCCATCCGGGAGCACTCCAGGCCACCCTGAAAATGTAACTATCGGGCCCGAAGTGTTGCGGATCTGATTTGTGGCGCCCCGGCATCGAATGGCCGGATTCCTGGGTGGCGCTTCGCGTGTCCAGGCTGCGCTTCTACGTTTTGGAAGCCGCCTGCGGGCGCGGATTCCCGTGAACAATGAAATGGCGGAAGAAACCCATGGGGCGCTTGACCCCCGGCGGCTCCGAGATGAATGGGATGCGAAATGTGGGGCGAGACAACAACTCGATACGCCAGAGTGTGTCGCCAATGAAACGAAACTGGACGGTGTTCGGCTCGCACAACAGAAGCGAAGAGAAGGACCCTGACGAATACGGACTGCCGATGCGCGCTGAATCCAGCAGATTCATCTGGTCGTCAAGGAGATGGATGCTAAGCATTTCCTCAAAAGGAACATCATCCGTCATGAATACCAAATATCGGCTTTCCCATTCCACTGCCGCTTCTAGAAGCTTTCCAGAAACAAGCTTGCCTGTTGAGACGCCGTACAGCAAGACTTCGCTGGCTGGTACCTCGTCTTCGCCTTTGTGTACCAGTTTTGTGCTCAGTTCTTTGACTATCTGCATGCCCATGGCTTAATCCTGCGTCAACCTAGGCCCTAGACCCTAGGTACAACAATCAGAGGTGGCGCGCTATCGTGAATCTGGCCTTGTCGCTGTAATTCCCATTCACCAGGGTGTACTCGCCTTGGCAGACTTGTTCAGTCGGCAACATTGAGCATTTGAGGCGAATCTTTGGCTCCTTGACCTCCCAGGTCTCAAAGCATTTTGGATTGGTTTCCGGCTTTGTCAAAAAACAGCCAGACGATTTTGCGCAAAAAGAATCCGACATGTCCGGATTGCATTTTGGCTGGGCTCCATTCAGTGACCGGCAATTACTGAGGTACTCCGGGTTATTTGAAGAGTCAAATGAAATACCGCACTGAAAATTGAACTGATTTTTGACAGTTGCGGTAAATCCAGCGCCGTCAGGCTTGATGAAAACAGACGTTGGGCGCGCAATTTTATTGTCGCTGCCGTAGAGTTTCCCAGCCAACCAGGGGTTGGGGTTCGATGGCACGCTGGGTAGCGGAGGAGGCATGGATGGCTTGACCTGTGCCCAACACCATCCGCCGTACATGATGGCAGTGAGCAGCCATGCCACACCGGCGAGCCGGCTTATCAGTTTGAGTCGAGGTTTGATGAACATTTTAAATAAAATTTAAGTTGATCAAATGATTTGCACTGAAAGTGCCTGCGGCCTGCTTTCCCTCGGTAATCTCGTTATTCTGGGTTCTTTGAGTCTGCTGTTTTCTGTTTTCCGTAGAATGAATCAAGTTTGGTGATCGCGTTTTGAATTTCGGCGCGCACGGAGGGTGCGTCGATAATTTCACCGCAATAGAGCACGGGCGCCGTTTTATCCTTTTCCGTGCCCGTTTCGGCGCGAATCACCGCCATGCGCCCCTTGGCAATCTCGTTTTTTACCGCATCGTCGATGGCGAACAAGTGCTCGACGGGCCCTTTCCCGCGCT
>Ga0209628_10003179_pt1 | contig 11405 bp, 13 predicted proteins | sample TergutCu122P4_FD_187285 | JGI IMG/M metagenome (GOLD analysis project Ga0209628, IMG submission 187285) | Cubitermes ugandensis P4 segment gut microbial communities from Kakamega Forest, Kenya - Cu122 P4 (SPAdes) (version 2) | ecosystem: Host-associated > Arthropoda: Insects > Digestive system...
CGGTCGAACCGGGTTCCAGCGGTGCGCCGACCGGCAACAGCCCGGCACCGCCTGTGACCATACCCGTGGATCTGCTGGCCGGGCTGCCGGCTCCGGACTATGTGGACTGGGCGGGTGAGTCCGGCGGCATCGCCGTTTTCCGGCTGGGTTACATCTCGCGCCAGGGCGTGCCGGGTGATAACGACTACGCCGGCGGTGGTGTCGGGCACGAGATTCTCCGGGGCGTGGATGCCGCGACCGGGCAGGTCGTCTGGTCCAACGACCAGTTGCCGGCCGACAGTCTCGTCGGCTCCACGATGGTCGCCGACGGGAAGCTGGCCCTGACCCTGACGGAGGCGCGCCGAAGTGGTGGCAGCGTGCCGTGGGCTTGCGTCGCCGCGGGCGTGAGGGTGCTGTCGGTCGCGACCGGTGAAGTGCTGTCACGACTCTCCACACCGGTGGGCGCCGACTGCTCGCAAGAGGGGTCTTTCCAGCCACCGACGACGTACGCTATCAGCGGCTATCAGGACGGGCTGCTGGCTCTGGCCTGGGTGACCGACAACTATTGGTTGAGTGAGGTGTCGGTCTACCGGGACTCCGACCTCACGAAACCAGTGTGGCGTGGCGATGGCTCAGGACGGCCGAGTTTCCAGATCGGCTTCTCCGATCTGGCGCTGCCCGGCGGCTGGATTATGGACCGCTCAGGAACGTACCGCTCGCTGCGTGACGGAACGGCTTCGAAGATGACGGTCCTTCAAGAGGAACTGGCCGACGGGAACATCGACTACAACCTCTTCCGGGGTGTCGGTGGCAAGATCGTCGAGGTCACCGGCAGAGTCGAGCACGGCGCATCCGCGCTGTCGTTGATCGACCCGGCGACCGGGGTGCGGACCTGGACCTACCGGGTGCCCGACGAGTGGGGTGCCCTTCCTGGGAGTTGCCTGGCGGCCACGAGGGATTCGCTGGTGGTGCGCGCCGACAAGTTGTTCAGCAGCGACACCGTCGTGTCGGCGATCAATCTGGCCACCGGGCAACTGCGGTGGTCGGTCCCGATCCCCAGGGAGCGGTCCGCTACCGACTGCCAGGTCTTGTCCCGGCTGGGTGACCAGCAGGTGATCGCCATCCGGAATGTGGCCGGTATCGATTTGTTCGACCAAACGGGAGCCCAGATCGATGCCTGGCGCTACGGCGGGAGTGACTACGACGCAGAGATCTCGGCCTGCGGGACAAACCGGCTCTGCGCCGGATCCTCCGGGGCGTCGGCTGCCCCTGAGGCGGGTGGCCTGCGCCTGACCGTGCTGGACTACTCGTCAGAGGGGCTCAAGGTCGTCTTCGACGAGTCCGGGACGAGCGCCGGGGGCAGGCTCAATATGGTCCCGACGAGCCGGGGCCGAGCCGTCGGGTTTGGACATGCCTCCGGGGGCTACGAGTTCTTGTACTTCTGACCGGCTGAGCCAGCTCACCGCCCCGGGCCCCGGCCGCTACAATGGCCACATGTCGAAAGTGCTAAGTGACCTGCCGGTGGGCCAGAAGGTCGGGCTCGCGTTCTCCGGGGGGCTCGACACCTCGGTCGCCGTCGCCTGGATGCGGGAGCACGGGGCCATTCCCTGCACCTACACCGCGGATCTGGGACAGTACGACGAGGCCGACGTCGGTTCCGTGCCGGGCCGCGCCGGGGCGTACGGCGCGCAGATCGCCCGGCTCGTGGACTGCAAGGAACCCCTGGTCAACGAGGGTTTGATCGCGATACAGTGCGGTGCGTTCCACATCCGTAACGCGGGGCGGGCGTACTTCAACACCACCCCGCTCGGCCGGGCGGTGACCGGCACGATGCTCGTACGCGCCATGGCCGGCGACGACTGCCACATCTGGGGCGACGGATCGACCTACAAGGGCAACGACATCGAGCGCTTCTACCGCTACGGCCTGCTCGCCAACCCCCGCCTCCAGATCTACAAGCCCTGGCTCGACCAGCGCTTCGTCGACGAGCTCGGCGGGCGCGCCGAGATGAGCGCGTGGATGACGAAGCGCGGCCTGCCCTACCGCGCGTCGCAGGAGAAGGCGTACTCCACCGACGCCAACATCCTCGGCGCGACCCACGAGGCGAAGGATCTCGAATCGCTCGATGTGTCGATCGAGATCGTCGAGCCGATCATGGGAGTACGCTTCTGGGACCCGGACGTCGCGATCGAGACCGAGACGGTCGAGCTGACCTACGAAAACGGCTGGCCGGTCGCCATCAACGGCGTGACCTTCGCCTCCCGGGTGGATCTGATGCGGCAGGCCAACGCCGTCGGCGGGCGCCACGGACTCGGGATGAGCGACCAGATCGAGAACCGCATCATCGAAGCCAAGTCGCGCGGCATCTACGAGGCGCCCGGCATGGCGCTGCTGCATATCGGCTACGAGCGGCTCGTCAACGCCATCCACAACGAGGACACCGTCGCGAGCTACCACAACGAGGGCCGCCGGCTCGGCCGGCTGCTCTACGAGGGCCGCTGGTTCGACCCGCAGGCCCTGATGATCCGCGAATCGCTCTACCGCTGGGTGGCCTCCGCCATCACCGGGACGGTCACGCTGAAGCTGCGCCGGGGCGAGGACTACTCGATCATGGACACGACGGGGCCGGCGTTGTCGTACCATCCCGAGAAGCTCTCGATGGAGCGCGTCGAGGACGCCGCCTTCGGGCCGGGCGACCGGATCGGCCAGCTGACAATGCGAAACCTCGACATCGCGGACACGCGAACACGGCTGGAACAGTACGCCGAACTGGGCCTGGTCGGCGGCCGCATCGGGCAACTGGTCGGCACGGGGCCGTCCAGCCGGCAACTGGAAGGCAGCGACGGATGAGCAAGTCCTTCGAAGATCTGTTCTCCGAGCTGAAGCTGAAGGCGATCGCCCGGCCGGCGGGATCGCGTACTGTCGCGGAGCTCGACGCCGGGGTGCACGCCATCGGCAAGAAGCTGGTCGAGGAGGCCGCGGAGGCCTGGATGGCGGCCGAGTTCCAGTCGCGCCAGGAAACCGCGGAGGAGCTGTCCCAGCTGATCTACCACGCGCAGGTCCTGATGCTGGCGCGCGGTCTGGAACCGGAGGATATCTACCGCTATCTGTAGGGAGTACGCGCCGGGCGTAGGGTAGGTTGGTCTCGTGAGTGAGATGCTGAAGATCGCCGTGCCCAACAAGGGATCCCTGGCCGAGGAGGCGAGCGCGATGCTGCGCGCCGCCGGCTACCGCCAGCGCTGGGACCTGAAAGACCTGGTCTGGATCGACGAGCCCAACGGGGTCGAGTTCTACTACCTGCGCCCGCGCGACATCGCGGTTTACGTGGGGGAGGGCACCCTGGATCTCGGTATCACCGGGCGCGACATGCTGCTGGATTCGTCGGCGGCGGCGACCGAGGTGTTGGGGCTCGGCTTCGGGCGGACCCGGTTCCGGTTCGCCCGGCCGGTTGGTGTGGAGATCGATCTGGACCGTCTGGAGGCCTACCGGGTCGCGACGTCGTACCCGGGTCTGGTGCGGCGGTATCTGGAGGAGCACGGTACGTCCGCGCGCCTGATCAGTCTCGACGGCGCGGTCGAGTCGGCCATCCGCCTCGGTGTGGCCGACCTGATCGCCGACGTCGTCGAGACCGGCTCGACGCTGAAGAAGGCGGGGTTGGAGGTCGTCGGCGACGTCATCATGGAGTCCGAGGCGATCCTGATCCAGCGCAATGGCGTGGAGGCACCCGCCGGCCTGGACCAGTTGCTGCGCCGCCTGCGCGGTGTCATCGTGGCCCGCGACTATGTGCTCGTGGATTACGACGTGCCGGAGGCGTGTCTCGCGGCCACCTCCGCCCTGGCGCCGGGTGTCGAGGGCCTGACCGTCGCACCGCTGGCGAAGGCGGGCTGGTGCGCGGTTCGTACTCTGGCGCCGCGGAAAGGCCATCAGGGACTGATGGACGCCCTGTGGGAAGCCGGTGCGCGCGCCATCCTGGTGACCGAGGTTTCCGCCGCCCGGTTGTGAATCCGATCCTGGCTTGTGCCGGAGGGCTTGGATTGTGTATCGTAGGTGGGTGCGCGGAGCACAGTGCGGACGTGGCTCAGCTGGTAGAGCATCACCTTGCCAAGGTGAGGGTCGCGGGTTCGAACCCCGTCGTCCGCTCGGAGAAGATGCCGGGAAGCCGGAATCGTCTCTTTGCCGGTGGAGTGGCCGAGAGGCGAGGCAACGGACTGCAAATCCGTGTACACGGGTTCAAATCCCGTCTCCACCTCCAGCCCTTGGGCGGCTGGCGCAGCGGTAGCGCGCTTCCCTGACACGGAAGAGGTCACTGGTTCGATCCCAGTGTCGCCCACCAAGCCATACGGGCGTATGGCGCAGCGGTAGCGCGCTTCGTTCACACCGAAGAGGTCACTGGTTCGATCCCAGTTACGCCCACCCCAGTCTGCTTACCCGAACCAGCGACCGGTCTGGTTTGTCGGTGTGGGTCAGTAGGCTCTGCTACATGACGAACAGAGGAACCGCCGACGTGCTGCTGAACGATCCCGAGTACCTGGCTGTCCTCGCGCGCGTCAAGGCGGAAGTAGTTGGCGCCCGCCAGCGGGCCAGAATGGCGCTGAACAGGGAGGTGCTGCTGCACTACTGGGAAGTCGGGCGCCTGATCAACGAGCACAGCGCCTGGGGCGGCAAGTTTGTCGAGAACCTTGCCCGCGACATCCTGATGGAGTTCCCCGGCGCCACCGGTTACTCGGTGCGCAGTCTCAAGTACATGGCCAAGTTCGCGTCTACCTACCCGGACCTGTCAATTGTGCAGCAGACCGCTGCACAATTGCCGTGGGGGCACACGATGCTGCTCTTGGACAGGGTCAAGGACGGACAGGAACGCGACTGTTGCTCGAGCTTGGCGCCGGTTTCGCTTTCGTCGGCCGACAGTACCGGCTGGACGTGGATGGGCAGGACTACCCGGTTGACTTGCTGTTCTACCACCTCCGGTTGCGCTGCTACGTCGTCATAGAGCTGAAGGCGACGGCATTCCGGCCGGAGTACGCTGGGCAGCTCAACTTCTACGTGTCGGCGGTCGATAGTCAGGTGCGTTCGGACGGCGACAACCCGACGATTGGCCTCTTGCTCTGCCAGTCGAAGAGCGAAGTTGTCGTCGAGTACTCTTTGCGGCACGTGGAGAGCCCGATCGGTGTGAGCCAGTACCAGCTTGTGCGCGATCTCCCACCGGAGTTGTCCGAGTTGCTACCTAGCGCCGAGGACATCGCAGCTCGGGTGGCGATGGCCGCCGAGATGGTGCCGGGCTAGGTCACGGGCTCGGAAGGTGGTCGGGAGTGACCCGTGTGCAGCCGCGGGTCCTGGACCTCCCGTTCTTGATCGATACCGCTGGTGCCGTCACCGGCGCCGCACCGGTTCATGGTTTGTTGGTGTGCGAGAAGATGTCGTACATCAATGCCAGTGCTTCGAAATCGGCGGCGAGGGTCGTACTGAATTCTGTCTGCTGGAGTTGGTGGGTTTCGTATCCCGTGACTTGGCTGAGGTAGGCGTTGCGGCGGCGGAACAGGTCGGCGACGGGTTCTTGCGTCCGGTGGCGGGGTGTATCGTGCCGGTGTGGGAGATGAGCCGGAGTCGCTGGCCCATGCGGGCGGAGTATTGGCGGATTCACCGCGACGGGTCGCAGGAGATGCTGTCGGTGTATCGGGGTGCGGCCCTGGGGTGGGCCGGGGCTCGTGAGTGGCGTCCGCCGAGCCCCCTGGTCGGGCCGCGGGCGCGGTGGCAAGGCGGTGACTTCCTGGCCGACATCAGAGGCGATCTGGTTGCCTTGACGGCCTTCCAGGAGCCGGCCGCGGGCGAGTGGGTTCAGCGGCGGCCCGCGACTTGGGAGAAGGGTGTGGCCCTGTCCGAGTGCGAGGTGTACGAGATGATGTGGACGGCCACGTGGCGGGATGTCCCCGTGCGGGTGCTTGCCCTTGCTTCGGGTAGCGCCCGGGTCGAGCTGCGGGAATCCAGTCCGGAGCTGGCCAGGAGCGTCGGTGCCGCCATGGTGGATCAAGGGGTGTTCGAGGCTTCAGGTGTTCCGGTTGGTGAGCTGGCCGGCCTGGTCATGCTCGCCAACGAGTTGGTCCAGCCGACCAAGGAAATGCCGTGACGAGTCCGCACAGTTCCGCGACCAGAGCCACTGCCCGGTGGCCGGCTGCCGCCAGCCCCGGAAGGACATGCCGGGAGGAGGCGCGAGACTCGCCCCGACCTGGCAGGCAACTCACCTGACCCGGGGCTCGAAACCCTGCTAGGCATGACAGGTCCACCTTTGCAAGGAGTGTACGTGATAGGCTTACTTCTGCATAGAGGTAAGGAGCACATGTGAGCAGCATCGCCACAGTGACATCGAAGGGGCAGGTGACGCTGCCCGTCGCGGTGCGGCGCGCCCTGGGTATCGCCGCCGGGGACAAACTGACGTTCTCGATCTCGGGCGACCATGCCGTGGTTCGCCCGACACCCGATTTCCTGGAGTTGGCGGGTACCATCCCCGTTCCGGCCGAAGCCCGCGACCTCACCTGGCAGGAGATCAAGGATCTGGCCTACAGCACGCGCGACACCGTATGACCGTCCTGATCGATACCAACGTCGTCATTCGGCACCTCACCGGGCAACCACCGGATCAGGGCCGGGCGGCCAGCCTGTTCCTGAAGAAGACTGATGGGCTTCTCCTCACCGACGTGATCGCAGTAGAGATAGTCCACGTACTGAAATCTGTCTACAAGACACACCCGGGCACAATCGTGACGGCCATGCGGGCGCTGCTGGCGATGAGGTCAGTGACCAGCGAACATCCGCAGGTCATCCAGCGCACGATCGATCTGTACGAGGCCCACCACATGGACTTCACCGACGCCTACCTTGTGGCCGTCGCCGAGGCGAGCGGCATAGATCAAGTCGCGTCCTTCGACGAAGGTATCGACAAAGCCGTCCGGCACGCCTCCAAGGTCACGCGGCTGGACCCAATCCAGGCTGTCGGATTACACAGCCCGACTTCAACCATGGCTCCGGGGAACCCCGCCCGCTGAGCTGGTGGCTGCACCGCCGCCCGGGAGCCCGAATGGGACTACTTGTCCACTACGACGATCTCGGCGCCTTCAGCCGCCCGCTGGACGGCGCCGCATCCCTGCTTGGCGTTGCTCAAGGACTCGTACGCTTCGCCGGAACAGACCACCTGTCCGTTGGCGGCCTTCAGACGGAAGCGAAACTTGCCAGCCTTGTCTTCGTAGACCTCGAATACTCCGGCCATTATCTGGGCTCCTTTCTCGGGGGATGAGCTTGGTCCCAGATTAGCGACTATTCGGCCGGACCGTCATAGCCGCGCCGGTGGGTGGCCACCAAAGCAGCCAGCCCCCCTGGGGTGAACTGGCCCGGCTGGCGCCCAGTGCGTACTTCTTCACCATCGCGGTGAAGAAGTACGCACCGAAACAGAGTCGGTGTCACCCCCGGGGGGCTTGGCTGGCTTGCCCGGTCGGGGCTACCTCTTGGAGTCCTTGACGCTGCCGGTCATCTGGCCCTTGGGGTCTTCGATGATGCAGTTGATCGTGCGATCCGGGTTCTTCGAGTTGTTCCACCCGCTCATGCTGGGGACGTAGTAGACGATGTCGAGTGAGGAGTCATCGTAGGAGATGCCAACGTATCCCTCGAACGCCTCGTAGCACTTCTCGTCGGCCGTGTCGCTGATCACCTTGTCACCCGGCCACGGGCCGGCGGGCATGTCGATGTTGGCGAAGACCTCGTAGTCGTGGGGCTGGCCGCACGGCACCTTGGGGATGTCGCTGACCGTGCTGCCGGTGCTCTTCGGCTCGGTGAAGCACTCGCCGACGCTGAGCGTTTGCACACCGGCGGTCATGCCCCAGAACCCGACCTTGTAGCCGAGCCAGTAGACGCCACCGGCGGCAGCGATGACAGCGAGGACGACTACCGTCCCGACGACGCGCATGCCCAGCCTCGCGACGATGCCACCCGCCACCTTGGCGACGGAGGTCTTTTCGGGTGTCGGAACCTCCGCCGACATCTGCCCGGGTCCCGGGTAGGCGGCTCCTGGGTAGCCGGGTCCCGGCGAGGCGGGTGCCGGCGAGGCGGCCCCTGGGTAGGCTGGTCCGGGCGAAGCGGGTCCTGGGTAACCGGGTCCTGGCGAAGCGGGTCCTGGGTAACCGGGTCCTGGGGACGCCGGTCCTGGGTAACCGGCTCCCGGGTAGTTGGTGCTCATGGGTCTCCTAGTCTGGATCGTGGCGTTGCCGCCATGGTTCTTCGTGTGCATGCCGGTCGTGGAGGGCTCGTCGGATGACGAAGCGTCCTGGTGTGGGACCGACCCTCCCCCTGAGGTTCGCACGAACACTAATACTACGGGCTCCCACTGGCCCTTTTCCCGCGGATCTCACCGGTTTCGGAAAAAACCTGTCCCCGACCGGTGGCCAAGGTGTCGCAAGTTCGGAACACGACTCCAGGCGTCTTCCCGGTTCGCGGTATGGATGGCGGCCTTCGACGGGCTGTATCGGCGGGCGTCAGGATTCGTACGGTCTGGCGTCCAGGGCGCGCGCGTGAAACTTCCTGGCCATGCTCCGCCAGGACCAGTGGGACGCCAGCTTGTAGAGCGCCCGGGGCATCTTGGGGCTCACGAACACGTTGTGGCCGGGCGCCTCGCCGCCCTGGATGGCCCGCCCCAGGTCGTCCAGGACGGCGAAGACTTTGGCGGCGGGCCCGCGCGTCCGGTCGGCCGGGGTGAGGGGCAGGTAGCCGCCACCGCCGATGCCGACGCCGTACTGCCAATCCAGGCCCGTGCGCTCGCAGAAGTCGGCGATGATGTCCAGTGCCGTTTGGGTGTGTCCCGCCTCGAAGAAACCGCAGTTGCAGACCGCGTACACCCGGGTTCCCCGCCCCGGCGTGATCGCCGCCGCCAGCATCGTGAGCACTTTCACCAGAGGGGCGGGCAGCGCGTCCACATAGAGCGGGAACACGAACAGAATGACGTCGGCGTTCACGATACCGGAAACCGCCTCCGGAGCGCCCTTACCCCGGACCAGCCGGATGGCCGGATAGATGGTCACCGGATTCACCAACGTCTTTCCGAGGTGCTCGATGATCGTCGCGGACGCGCTGTCCCGCGCTTTCGGAGTGCCACTTACCACAACAATCTTACTCATGATGGGCCTGACTAGACAGTACGCCGCGCAGACGCTCCACGGTCCGGTGCAGTTCCTCCGGGTTGGCGGCGGTGAAGACAAAGTTATCGGGCGGGCGGAAGTTCAGGGCGTTGCGGGACGCCAGGTGGGTGAAGATCTCCTCCTCGCGCTTCGTGTGTTCCCCGTAGCCGATGGTGATCAGCGTGGGGAAGCGCGTGTAGCGCATCTTGTGGCGCATCTCGCCCTTGATGATCTTGAAGAAGGGCGAGATGTTCTGGATCGAGCGGTCCAGGAAGGCCTTGGTGTCGTAGCTGTAGCCGCCGTAGGTGATCTTGGAGACGATGACCAGCGCGTCGGCCTGGACCTCCTGGCGGGCCACCGTGTTGGCGGAATCCAGGGTCTGGCGGCAGACGCCCGGGGTCTTGACCCAGCAATGGAAGCAGCCCAGGCAGGGGTGGATGTCGTCGCCGTCGAGCCGGATCAGTTCGATCGTCGTGGGCGTGTCGCGAAGGGCGGCGGTGATCTCGGCGCCGATGTCGACCTCCTGGAAGTGCGCGCTTGGTTTGTCACAGAGAATGAGTGTTTTCATCGATGCCCTCCTTGGCGGTGTCCGATGTGGTCATGTCGTGTTCGATCGCTGCGATGGCGCTCTCCGCCCAGTCGCGGATCGCCCGGGTGTGGGCGATGCCGAGGTCGAGGGTCATCGCCCAATACTTGCTGCGCGCGGCGCCGTCGGGAATGCGGCTCGCGTACATCTCGATGTTGTCCCGGGTGTCCCCGCACTCGGCGGCGAGTTCTTTGTCGCACTCGTCCCGGCACTGCTTCAGCATCGCCAGCGTCGCTCGTGGGTTCTCCGCGCCGAAGAAGACGCGCAGCAGGATCTCGTAGTGGGTGTTCCCGAAATTGGGCCGGCCCTCCGCGAGCCACGCCGCCAGTCGCTCCCGTCCGGAGTCGGTGATGGTGTAGACGCGCTGGTTCGGGCGCCCGTGTTGCACGACGACCCGCGAGCTCACCGCGCCGTCGGCCTCCAGTCGCTTCAGTTCGCGGTAGATCTGGCTCGACTGGGCGTGCCAGAAGTTGTTGAGGGAGTCCTCGAACTTCCGCGTGAGGTCGTAGCCCGTGCTCTCCGCGTAGCTGAGGAGGCCCAGCAGGCCGTACGGCAGGGACATGGTGACCGCCTTTCCGTTGCGCGCGATCGATACTCTACTCGTAGCATACTCTACTAGTATTATATAGCACAAGTTGGCAGACTTGTCCCCGGCAGGTATCTTCGGTGGTATGAATGGGGAAGAAAAATGGCCTAGCCTTCCGGCGAACCGCACGGCGACCGGAGAGTCGCACGAAGTGGCCCCGGAGGAGCTGTTCTTTTCGACGACCGACGAGCTGGGCGTGATCACCGCCGCCAATCCGGTCTTCGTGCGGTTGGCTCGATTCGGCTACCAAGAACTGATGGGTGCGCCGCACAGCATCATCCGGCATCCGGTCATGCCGGGTGGCGCCTTCAAGCTCATGTGGGACACCCTGAAGGCCGGGGAACCGTTTTGTGCTTACGTCGACAATCTGGCGTCGGGCGGTAGTACGTACTCGGTCTTCGCGACCATCACGCCGCTCGGCGAGGATTCGTACATCTCCATCCGCTGCCGCCCGCGGCGAACCGATCTGCGGGGGGCGGCCTTCCAGCTGTACGGTCCCGCGCGGGCCCGCGAGCTTGAGGCGCGGGGGAGCGGCGCCTCGGCGCGTACGGCGGCGGAGATCGGATTGGAGAACCTGGCGCTGGGACTTCGCGACGCGGGTTTCGCCGAGTACGAGGCATTCATGCAGCTGGCCCTGACCGCGGAGGTGGGGTTGCGGCTGACCCTGCCGCCTGCCGTACGCCCGTGGGCAACCGGCCCGGCGGCGGACCTGTTGGCCGCGGCCAACAACCTGTCGGAGGAACTGGGCGCCTGGTTGGCCCATCAGGCGAAACTCGCCGAGGTCGAGGCCCAGCTGGAAGCCGCCATCCCGAAGCTTCGCGCGTCCATGGACGACGCGCTGTCGACCGCCAAGAGCCTCGCGGCCACGGTGAAATCCGGCTTCTCGCCGCTCATGGTCTGGATCGATCTGTGGGCCCGGATGATGGATGCCATCGACCCGGTGCTGGCGGATGTGATGGATACCCTGACCGACCTGCGGCGCGCCTGCCTGAGAACGGGCTTCCGGGTTTCGCTCGCCGTGCTTCACACCCAGACCGTGTGCCAGTGCGCCGTCGAACTGATCGACGATGTGACGGTGCCCGACTACGACCCCAGG
>Ga0209628_10003181_pt1 | contig 11403 bp, 13 predicted proteins | sample TergutCu122P4_FD_187285 | JGI IMG/M metagenome (GOLD analysis project Ga0209628, IMG submission 187285) | Cubitermes ugandensis P4 segment gut microbial communities from Kakamega Forest, Kenya - Cu122 P4 (SPAdes) (version 2) | ecosystem: Host-associated > Arthropoda: Insects > Digestive system...
TCCTGATGATGGGCATAGTGATGCCCGAAACATGTTGAGCAAGCAATAAGATCTGCAATACAAACCTCTGTTGCATCTAGTTGGCATTTTATCTCCACATATTAACGAAGATGCACGGTCAAAATCACATCAAATCTGTATATATATAATCTGTGTTCCGCACGGATTAGATCACAGATCGTATATAACACTGGTTTGGACACGGCATAGATCAGAGGTGATTACTTTCGTAAGTAGGTATGGTTCCGGTTGTAATCCCTGGTTCCGGTCGTGCTGCGCTTGGTGAACTGCGGTTGACGCACGGATGGCAGACAATTCATAGCAGAGATGGTGTCGAATCAGCTGATGGTAAAGTTGCACTGAATGGGTGGGGGAAAAGAAAAGTAAGGAATTTGTGTGTCTGTTGGGTTGTTTGTGTATGATAGGCCGTTCTGTATTCAGTGCGACTTATTAGCCAGGTATGCAATGGTTGTCATGTGGTGTAGTTTTAAAATTTGTCTTTCGACTTTTTTCTGCGCCTGGTGCAAATCGTCGGACTTCTATTTTAAGAATGAAAACATGTCTGACATGAAACGCAAATATGAAGTAATGTTGGTGATTTTTAATGTCACTGTGCTGTACTACAATACCAGTTGTAATCTTTCACTCTTCAGATAAAGTTGTTTATGTGTAATAAAAGGAAGTCATTGTTTATGCTAATACAGTAACGGATGGTATACGTGCTCTTAAATTCTAGGTCCCATGGCAAGAAATGGATATCGTTATGAAACAAAAACAAAGACGTGTTTGAGATAACAATTTGCACAGTTTGTTTTTGTGTATTCTGTTATATACTTTCTAATCATAAATGGCTGCAAGAACCAAAGCAGAAGAAAAAATGGATGTAGATAACGCTAAAGCTGCCACAGAAGATACTGGTGGAAACTTAGCTACAGGAGAGGTAGTTGGAGAGTCTGAAGGTGCTATAGAAGTAAAGCCTGCTGAAGATGTAGGAAATGGGGAGACAAGAACTAAACGACAGATCAAGAAGGATGACAGTGGTATATCTGTGGAAAAATCTGAAAATAGTTCTGATGATGATGCATCCAAAAAGCAGAAAACAGCCAGTGGTCAAGTTCAGGAAGGTGGTGGTAGTTCTTTAAATGTTAGTGGATTTATACCAAAGCTGAAATCAAAGTTTAAAAACAGGAATTATCGCACTAAGAAGGGTAGAAGTGTAGGCAAGGGAAGTTCAGATGAGGATGAAACGACAATTGTAGAATCACAGCACAGTTCACAGACAGCAGGAGATGGCAGAAGTAGCCCTGATTCTGGTCATCAGGAGAGTAGTTCAGCTCCTGATGATGTGGAAGTGGAAGAGTCAGGTAAAGAGTCAGCAGATGTAGAAATGTCAGGAGTGGACAACACCAGGAAACGTTCACGAGCCTCTGAAAGTGACGAATCTGATTCTGCTGGTAGCGAGGAGAGGAAGACTGAACTTTCAGACACTGAACTAGAAGAAGAAGAAATTACACCCAATGTCCTATTGAAGCAGAAACCCAAACATAAGTGGTTTGTTGTGCAGGAAGTTATTAATAGGTATGTAATTTTTATTTTAGTTTGTAGTGGCTCCCTTAGGATTAAGTAGGTTTGGTTTAGTTTGGAAGATTCCATGGGTTATATGAGCTTGAGATTAGTATATTTGCTTAACTATTCCATGGAGCAGGTCCTTCATTTGAAGGTAGAGATGAAATTCCCTTCAAGGGTGACATCAACCCAGTGTGTATTTCTGAGTATGGTGCTAATTATCTGACCAAACATAACATATAGATCTTCTACAATAGTCACTTATTAAATACTACAGCATGTTTCAACAGTCCAGTTCATTCATCATCAGGTACACGTCAGATACACGAAGGGAAATAAAGGGGAGAGAGGCCTGTTTTACAGTGTTATGAACTGTAACAGTATTGTTCCAAAAATGGAGTAATAAGGTTAAAATAATGCATAACCATGTTACAGAATTCCTTAGGTATAATCTGTAAGGAACCGTAAAATAAATGGGATAAAAAACAAGGTGAAATGATAAAAGATAAAAATACGATTAATGGAAAACCTTCGCTCTCTGTGTTTACTACCGCTTCATTTTTAATGTTATCACAAGCCAAGACGTGAAGATTTGCGTCAACATATGTACTGCACTAAGCATTTCTCTGGCAACTGCAACTGATCCCTGTCTTGAGTGAATATGCATTGGTCTAATTGCATAAGATCCAGTTTAATATTTTCCCATCTGTGCCTAGGTCCTGTAAGTGAGACTTCCTGTGTGTTTTCCCACCTGCAATGTATGTGTATTTTTATTTTGGCTGGGTGTGCCATGTGCCCAACCCATCTCTTCCTTATTTATCTGGTCAGGAGTAAAACTCCTGAAGTGTTTCATTATGTGTTTCTCACCTCCTGGACGTTTTTTCTTAGGCTAATTTGATGTTGAAATCAGATTTTACTGTGGCTGATGCAAGGTGGACTGAGGTAAATAGAACAACCAATTTAAGGGTTGAAATTAAAATGTGTGATTACTCACTGAATGTAAGTTCAGTTTTCTTGAAATTTCATGTAGTGTACTGCAGACTATTACACAACTGAGGTAAAAATATAAGGGAGTAATGTGCTATGGTTTCATCTCAGGAATGCAAAACATGTTTAAAGGATATACGTTACACTTGTCCTGTGGTCTGGGGTAAGTGTATACTACAGCTACTTTCTGCTATATAAAGCACATTAATTTCAGTGTGGCAAAAGGAAATGAAAGAACAAATGTCAATCACTTTTATTTGCCGACTAATGCACTTAATTGTATAAAACTCGGAAGGTTAAAATCTATGTGTATCAGTATTTTAAAAGACAATTAAAAACTCTGACATGTTTTGGATCCTTTGGGATCCATCCTCAGGAAGTATTAAACGTGCTTAACTGAAATTACTTGTGATGTTTTGTGTGCGTAGTTGGTGTTTAGCAGTGTGAAATTTGGACCTGTGGTGTGTGTGTGTCTGGTGCGACGAGTTGAGAACTAGACACTAGACACACACACCACAGGTCCAAATTTCATGCTGCCAAACACCGACCATGCACACAAAACATCGCAAGTAATTTCAGTGAAGCACATTTAATACTCCCTGAGGATGGATCCCAAAGGATCCGAAACATGTCGGAGTTTTTAATTATCTTGTAAAATATTGATACATGTAGATTTTAACCTTCTGAGTTTTATACAATTAAGTGCATTATTCGGCAAATAAAAGTGATTGACTTTAAAAATGCATGGTGAAAACATGAAATTGAACAAATGTCACTTTAAATTCCTTCAAAACATTAGTCTTTTGTGATGTAGTAAATATCAGATATCTGAGTCATAATTCAAATGGAAAGAAAGATGTGCATTTATGATTATTTCTTGAAATGACATGAATTATTAGAATTTCAGCGCAATTAAATTCAACATACCATGTGCAGCACCAACAATAGCTAAAGTAAATATAGTGCTGTTTCCTATCTAGACTCCCTCATGAATTATTCCCCTTGTTTACATGTTTGTCCCTGGCTGAAAGGCACTTGTTCACTTCTGTATAATTTTGCGTGAACCCTAATACAGAATTTCAAAAATTCCAAGACTCCACACATGTAATAAAACACAAAATTTGCTTATGAATGTAAAAAATATAGGAATGCGTTGACAGCAAGTGATGCTGTAGTCAGTCTGTCTCAGTGAAGTGCAAGATCTAAAGTGTCTATCAAGAACTGTGCACAGTGTCACACTGTAACTCCCACCTAGTACCTTGCATTCCTGATTGAAGCAGAGCCCTTTGGGACTACCCACACAAACCTATAGGTGTCACATATGCCTGTAGAAGTGGGACACAGAGTAAGACAGAAGGATGTCCAGTGCCATAACATAGTGCCTGTCTGATAAATATTACATTCTACAAATCATGGTGTTGACCATGCAAAGGCAGTGAACACACTTTGACCGTAGGTCATTTGAATGTTCCTCTTGGAGTAGTGTGTGTCATGATTGCAATGTGTTTGCTAAGTGCAGGGTGAACCTTGGCTATAATGGGAAAGGCCACTGAGGTAGAGGCATTTTATCTTCCCTTAGGAGGATAATTACTAGTTGGAGGTTGGGTGTTGAGCGTTAACCATTGGTGTTGCTGTGGAAACTCCTGGAAGTAAATTGTTGACAATTGCTGCCAGAAGTGTTGTGCTTGTTTCTGCAGTTGTTGCCATCATGGAAATCTGTTGATCTTAATGTTGGTTAGATCAGATGAAGCTGTTTGTGTAAGTGATTGAACAGTAAGGAAGTGTCTAAGTGACAGATAAGAAGCGTCTTGAGATCATTGGATAGAGCACACAGAAGTCGAGAGTTTAGACAAACTTCTGTTTCTGACAAAGTACTTGTGTGTTTTTGTAAGTTTGTCTGATTTCCAAACGTATACCTCAAGTGGTGCTTCGTGGAATCTACTTCTACTTCTCATGGATCATCAAAATGTGGTATTTGTGTGGAATATGAAAAGTTGGCTGGTAGCACCTTTGAATTTTGTACCAGTATGTAAGTAAATTGGCCTAGGTTTCCCTTGAGGTGTTATACATTGTCTGAATGCAGCTAGGAATGTGTCAGTGGTGATACTTGTCATAGTTGCAAAGCAGGTAGCTTTGGTGGCCCAACAAACAAATGTGGCAAAGTAGCCACTGACTGTGTTGTTTACCAGGTCATTGGAGGATTGGTCCAGCAGAGTCTGCTCCTGTAGTTGTAAATGGTTTTGAGGGCTGCATTCTCAAATGTGGGAGTACAACCATGAGTTGTTGTGATGTTTGTACCTTGAAGTGATAACATTTCAGACATTGAATAGCTGACTTGAAAAGTTTCTTGATGGGCACATATCCAAAACCACTGCTGTATTGGTGCAAAAAGGAACAGCGCTGTAGGAAGATGTAGTTCTCACTTTTCTGAGGAGAGATGAGCCGGGTGATGTGTTCTGCAGGTAGGACCAGTTGGTGGGTGACTTGGTATGGTAATCATGATTGTTGCCATCTTCTTTCAACTTTTATGAGTCCACCCTGTGTTCTGCAGGTAGGACCAGTTGGTGGGTGACTTGGTATGGTAATCATGAGTGTTGCCATCTTCTTTCAACTTTTATGAGTCCACCCTGGTCTAATTAACTAACTAACCAACCTCCTTGGAGTAGAGTCCTTGAAAAGCTGAAAGTTTCTCAGCTAGTCAAGAAATTCCCAGCATTTTATGGAATCTAAAGGTTCATACACTCTTTCACAGGATCCTGCCACTTGTCACTATCCTGAGCTAAATCAATCCAGATCATGCCCTTCCCATTCTGTTTCTTGAACTGATTAGTATTATTCTTCCATCTATGCCTAGTCTTCTGAATGGCTTCTTTTGTACAGGTCTCCCCACCAAACCCCTTTGTGCAGATTTACTTTCCCCCTTGCATGCCACGTTCCCTGTCCATTTCATCCATCTTGAGTTGATAATTCAAACAATATTTGTTGAGGAGTACAGATCATGAAGCTCCTGTTTATGCCATCTCCTCCACTTCCCTCTTACCACATTTCTTTTACACCTACATTTCCTCCACAGCAACCTATTCTCAAATACCCTCAGCCCATGTTCCTCCCTAAAGAGTCCAAGTTTCATACCCATATAAAACAGGAAAAATTACAGTTCTGTAAATTTTAAGCTTTATATTTTTTATAGCAAATGTGAAGGCAGAAGATTCTGGACTGAATGGTGGCAGGCATTCCATTAGTTCAGTCTGCTCTTAATTTCTTCATGAATGCATTTTTGTTTCCGAATATTTGAACTTTGCTAAACTTTCAAGGGATTTATTGCCTGCCTTTATCTTGTGAATTTGTCCTGCATGTACTTAGTTTTCTCAGCATTCACATATAGACCAATCTCCTTACTAGTGCCTAATAAAGCTGCTGTGTTTATCATAATGTATCTATGCTTTCACCCAATAAATTAACATCAACAGCATAAACTAGAAACTGATGTGTACCATTCAGTTTCACACCTCATGGTTTGCTGGAGTCTTTGTAATGACAGTTCTACACCAAAGTTTCAAAGCAACATTGACAGAGCATCCCCCCATTTCAACATTCATAATAGGACAATTATCAGAAAAGTGTTTGCCTACCCAGATTTTACTATAGGTTTCATTAAGCACTTTTTTTAATCTCATTAGTTTCATAGAGAGACCATACTCTAAGAGAATATTATACAAAACCTCCCTCCAAACTAAACTGTAGGCTTTATGAAAGTATACCCCCTTGACCATGACATTTGATACCATGAGACTAGGGATTTTATATGAAGATAGGCATTTTTTATATTTGAGTTTCCGTGCATCATAAGTCTATAATATATAAAGAACCAATGAGATGCAACTTTGGGCAGTATTGTTTTTTATTAACAACTGCAAGTACACTCTACATGTTTTGGACGCTTTCTGCGCCCATCATCAGGAGTACTAAAAACTGTAGTAGCAGCCACTGGTGCGTGTCATGGGTGGGGATGATGTATATTCAGTAAAGACGTTCAAGGACGGTCTACTACACTATTTCATAGCTGATTTAGGACTCCTAATTCGGCTGTGAAATAGTGTAGTAGACCGACCTTGAACGTCTTTACTGGACTGAATTAGGACTCCTAATTCGGCTATGAAATAATGTAGTAGACCGACCTTGAACGTCTTTACTGGATATACATCATCCCGAACCATGACACGCACCAGTGACTGCTACTACAGTTTTTAGTACTCCTGATGATGGGCACAGAATGCGCATGAGGTATGCAGTTTCTGTGACCATGGAGATCGAGGATTCATATTGTGGTTTTTTGGGAATATGACACTGTGTGTCTGGTAGGTGGTTATCAACATTTTGGAGTAACATACTACCTCATTATTCATACTAGATTTGATTTTGTATGCATTTCCCTTTTCTCCCATGGTGCTATGTGCCTCACCTATGTCATCCTCCTTGATCTGATAATCCTGATAGGATTATGGAGAAGCACAAATTGTAACACTTCTCATTACACAGTTTTCTTCTGCATCCAGTTGCATACCCTTTTCTCAGACGTGCTGAGTCTGCGATCATCCTTGAATATGAGAGACCAAATTTCAAACCCATACAGAACAAGAGACAAAATTATAACTTTATGTATAATGACAAGACTAATGTTTCATTAAGCAGCTGTGTCTCTGATATTTTACCTTTTTAATGTAATGCCACTGACATCCTTTATGAAGTTTCAGAATTAGAGAAATAAGAAAGACTGGAGAATGTTATGGTTGTAAATATTGAGCATGTGTGTTACAAAACTTCATTTTTCAGACAAAAGGGTGTGGGTGGTCGTTACCAGGGATCAGAACTATTCCAGCAGCGCTGCTATGGCTCACTTCATGCGGTCCAACGTTTGGAGCTGATGTACAAGTTGGAGGCTCATCGTGGCTGTGTTAATACTCTCCACTTCAATAGTTCAGGCACTCTCCTTGCCAGTGGCTCGGATGATCTCAGCATAGTTGTGTGGGACTGGGCAGTCGGGAAGTTCCTAGTATCTTATGACAGTGGCCATAGGAGCAATGTGTTTCAGGTCAGCTTTGTATTATTTGCAGACAGACTGTGCAGTGCAGCATTTATTGAATATCTCTTAAAGTATAAGAACATGGGTTGCAGAGGAGAAGGTAATATTAATCCTCTTGTGCTACCCACTGAGTAATGTTGGTTGTCTGGATTCACATGAAATTTTCTAGTTCCATTGTAGATGGTGCAGACTTCCTGTAGTAATACATCCATGTTGCCAGCAGGTGGCAGTGTCGTATATTTAAAATATAAAATACATACTGTTAATCAGTAAGTCTGTTTACATGCCAGTTTGTCTTTATGGAGAAATAATGGCATTCATATACTTGACCCTGGCTAGTAGAGGAAAATATGAGTTGGCAGTTTTGGGAGGTACTTCCAGGTTGGAGCTTTGCACTAAGAGGATTAAAATGAATCTCAGATTTAAGCATATGAGGGTGTGGATTTGATTCATTTGGCTCAGGATAGGGTCCAGTGATGGGTGTATGTGAAAATGATCATGATGCTTTGGTTTCTGTATAAGCATGGAATTTAGTAATCAGCTGAGTACCTGAATATTATTGTCTTCTAGGATATGATGCTGTGTAGTTGACATATAGGTGTCATTGTTTTGGTGGACCTTTTACCTCCAGTGCCAGGGTAGAAGAGAAGTTGCACAGGAAAGAAGGTATAAAGAAAATGTCTGGAGGACAGGAACTGGAGCTGTGAGAGAGCCAGAAGATGTTGCATCAAATATTGGCTGCTTTGTCAGTGAGAGTGGACATGCAAGAATTGAGGGGGATTTGAGGGGATGGGAGTTTTATTCTCAGTTCTTTACCATATTCTTCGTTGACAAAAGAACCTTTTTTGGAGCCATCATCTCCACATAGCTTGTTCACATCCCTGGTTCCTGTTACCCTTTGATTACAATTGTACCTTTCTTTTGCTGATCCCTTACTCTTCCACTTGAAGATGGAAGCAGTATGTTTCTTCAAACGTTGGTACCTGTCTACCTAACTACTTGGCATTGTCCCAGCAGACAATTATCTTTATGTTCACTTCTATGAGAATTTGAATTCTCACATCATTATAAACATACCAGTTCTCTTCAGCCTATTGTGAAGGAATGAAGGCATTATAAATTAATTCCACAACTTTATGAAATGAGTTTTGGAAATTACGTATGTTTCTGTTGCTTATGCTGTAATGTGTAGTAAATGCTAGAGTATTCGGATTAATTGGGCTTACAGCATTGCATTACATTGATGTAAATGGCACATTAAAGACTAGACATTAGTATAAATACATCACATTTTTCCAGGCCAAGTTTCTACCATTAACTGGGGATACTCATATTGTGTCATGTGGACGTGATGGACAAATCCGTCTGGGAGAGTTGTCCTCAACAGGTGCATGCCGTGCAACACGTCGCTTAGGTCAGCATCGGGGACCAGCTCACAAATTGGCCATACAGCAAGAAACACCCCATGTGTTTCTGAGCTCTGGTGAAGATGGACTGATCATGAGTATTGATGTTCGTGACTCAAAGGCAGACAAGTACTTGTTCTTTCTCTTATGTACACTTTAAAAGTTTTATGTGAATCCATTTCTTCCTTCTTTTGGGAGCAAGTTCAGAGGCTGTGATATGGTATCGTTCTATTAATAAAAGGATGAAAAAAGTCTAGACACAATTTTATTAATAATTTATCATCAGTGATATGTTTTGGCTTTGTAAGCCATCTTCAGGCTGAATACAAAATTGTGGTATGAACTGTATGTTACAATGCTGTAAGTGGTTTTGACGAGATCTCATCTTACATCGTAATGGAATATTATAAGGAGTAATATACATTAAACAGGTTTTAAAAAATTTGTGAAATCTGTAAATTAAAACTTTAAAATTTAGATAATATCATAAAATAATTGTGGTAATCTGGAGACTAGATGATGAAGCATAGGCTAGATGGAGAGACTTAAAAACAGTGGATAGTGCATATACGAGGGCAGTCCATAAAGAAACCGAACTTTATTTTTTTTAAGTTTATTGCTTTGCGTACAACTTAACCAAACATCTCTCCTTCAAAATACTCCCCTCCACTCTTGATGCACCGCTCCCAACCTTTTTTTCCAATTCTGGAACGTGTTTTGTGGGATGGCGCGAAGGTCCCACATCAAATTTTCTTCTGTCTCTTCTACCGTCTGAAATCGGTGACCTCTTAGTGAGGATTTCAAATTCGGGAACAAGAAAAAGTCCACAGGGGCCAAATCTGGAGAGTAGGATGGCTGGGGGACTACAGTCGTCTCATGTTTCGTAAAAAATTTACAGATAAGGAGTGATGCGTGAGCAGGTGCATTGTCATGGTGTAACATCCGGGTGTTGTTTGTCCACGCCTCAGGCCTCTTCCTTCGCACTGCCGCCCTCAAACGCTTCAGGACATTTAGGTAGAACTCTTTATTGACTGTCTCACCATGTGGAATATTTTGACGAATCACAGCAAGCACTTTCTCAACGCGATCGTCATCCATTGACGTGGAAGGCCGTCCAGATTTGGGGTCGTATTTGATGTAAGTTCTGCCCGATTTGAAACGCTGGTACCACTCGTAACATGGCGTACGGCTCAAACAATCCTCTCCGTAAGCCTGTTGCGACATCTGAAAAGTCTCTGTAAAATTTTTCCCAATTTGAAACAGAATTTGGCTCAAATGCGTTGCTCCTGAAGATCCTTCATTTTTCAAGTTGCAAAAAATCACCAAAGGTACTAAACACATACATTCAAGCACGTGTAGCTCGATGACTAATTGACATGGTGTGATCCTGCTAGTGTCAGAATAAAGCTTAAAGTCCCCGTTACACAATGCCACTATCGCGAGCGTGCTGTGCGTGCTCTTTCGCTCGCTATTTCACAAGTTTGGTTTCTTTATGGACTGCCTACGTATATATATTTCACTACAGAATTGTAATTATGTAATCTGTAACAGTATAACATGTGTGTTAAAATTTTGTGGTAAGAATATTACTATAACTGGGATAATGTATATGTGGGGGGACCCAAAAATAACTGGACTTTAAATTTGGCGCGCGAACTAGAAGTAGTTGTGTGATGCGCCGCTAGGTGTTGCAGTTCAACACAATACTCTAGCAGTCTGCCGCGTGGCGTCAATCTAGGTTGACTGTTATTGTTGTTGTGGGTTTTTTCTAAGTGCCTGCTAGGAAGTTCGGCGATTTTTGTGATGGCTGATAATAAAGAACAAAGAGTGTGCGTTAAGTTTTGTTTTCTGTTAGGGAAATCAGCTGCTGAAACTGTTTTAATGCTGCAAGAAGCTTTTAAGGAAGAAGCTTTAAGTATAACTCAAGTGTACGAGTGGTATTCACATTTCAAAGGGGGTGAAATGTCATGTGAGGACCAGCCAAGATCTGGCCAACCTTCAGCTTACTGAAATGGTGAAAATCTTGATAAAGTTCACAACGCAATCAATGCAGATCGTTGTTGGACCATTGATGAGATTTCTGAGATAATTGGTTTGTCCTGGAGTTCATGTCAACGAATGTTAATGGAAGATTTGAATATGAAACGTGTTTCTGCAAAATTCGTTCCCTGGTTGTTGACAGAGGATCAAAAAAACAATCGTTTGATTGTTTGTTACGATTTAAGGGAACAAGTTGGAAATAACCCACAGATTCTTTCTAAAGTTGTGACCGGAGATGAGACTTGGTGCTACAGTTAGGACCCGGAAACAAAACAAGCATCAAGCCAATGGAAAACTCCTAATTCTCCAAAACCAAAGAAG
>Ga0209628_10003182_pt1 | contig 11400 bp, 12 predicted proteins | sample TergutCu122P4_FD_187285 | JGI IMG/M metagenome (GOLD analysis project Ga0209628, IMG submission 187285) | Cubitermes ugandensis P4 segment gut microbial communities from Kakamega Forest, Kenya - Cu122 P4 (SPAdes) (version 2) | ecosystem: Host-associated > Arthropoda: Insects > Digestive system...
TTTCTAAAAAGTGGTAACACTTCAAAAAAAATATGCGCCTCCCTACGTCAGTTGTGAAAACGACCTGCAAACCAACGGTACTTTTTTAGATGACGAATGGTGTGCGTTTTTACGGGAACATAATTTTTTGGTGGGTTTAAGTATTGATGGACCTCCTTACCTGCACGACCATTATCGCAAATTTAAAAATGGAACCGGTTCTTTTGCTCAAGTATTTCGTGCTGCTAAGTTGTTGAATAAACACAATGTAAGATTTGCTACTTTAACCGTGGTGAATGATTTTAATGCGCAATATCCTGTTGAAGTCTATCGTTTTCTGCGGGATGAGGTGAATAGTAAGCAGATGCAATTTATTCCCATCGTTGAGCCGAAAACCTTTCATGCTACTGCGCCTCAACGATGGAATTTGCATGAAATGCCGGTAGAGGATTCACCGCAAGCCTCGCCGCATCACCCCGAATCGTTTGTAAAAAAGTGGTGCGTTTCCCCTGAAAATTATGGCAATTTTCTAATTTCCATTTTCGACGAGTGGTATAATCATGACATCGGATTGATTAATGTTCCTTTTTTTGAAAGCGCCATAGCGCAATGGATAGGTATGCCTTCCCCCTTATGTATCTTTTCCCCTATTTGTGGTAAAGGATTAGCCTTGGAACACGACGGAACACTCTATGCCTGCGACCATTATGTTTACCCCGAATACAAATTGGGAAATATTAATGAAACAAAACTAAACAGTATGGCATTATCGAAAAAACAGGAGATGTTCGGATATGGAAAAGATATTTCTTTACCGGAAAAATGTAGAAAATGTAAATACCTTTTTGCCTGTTCGGGAGAATGCCCTAAAAACAGATTCTTGAGAACCGCAAATGGCGAACCCGGTTTGAACTACTTATGCAAAGGTTTGTTCAACTATTTTAGCCATATTGACCCATACATAAAAAATATTGTAAACGCATTAACAACTTAATTATTAATAATATGAAAATTCAAAAATTAATCTCTCTGAAAAAATTTATCCCAATCCTGCTTTTACTTGCCTTGTTGCCGGTAACAGCAAAAAGTCAAGCCATAATTGCCTTACTGCTTGGCGACAAAATTCAATCCGACAAAGTAAAACTTGGCTTGCTGATTGGCGCGCAAGGCAGTGGTATTATGGATGCTAAAACAGTGGCTTTCAAACCTAATATCGCTTTTTCTTTTGGTGCTTATGTGGATGTAAAACTCGACAAAAAAGGAAAATGGATTTTGCAAAACTACCTGCTTTTTAAAGCGCCGAAAGGCGGAGCAGGTCTGGACGCAAAAACTGAATCCTTTTTTACAGTAAACCCTCTTGTTATTCAAAACTTTGCAATGCTCCAACGGAAACTCACTTACCTTCAACTTACGCCGGTAATGAGATACTGTTTTATTCCAAGTTTGAATATTGGGGTAGGTCCTTATGTTGGAGTTCTGATGTCGGCAAATGATATCTACACCAGAAAAAAAGATGCTGACAAAGTTACCCACAAAATTAAAACCTACAAAAACTATTCACCCGTGGATTTTGGGCTCGCTTTTGACTTACAATGCAGGCTATTAAAAGGGACCGGAGTACAGATAAATCTTAGATATGAGCAAGGACTAATAAATACTTACAAAAGCATTACCGGTAAAAATGGTTTGAATATGGGTTTTCAAGTGGGAGTAGGTATTCCTATGATTTCAAAAGAGCAAAAAGAGGCGAATAAAAAAATGAAACAGGAAAAAAAGCAGGAAAAAAAGCAGATTAGGCGAGTTATTTGAGGTGTGATAAATTTGTAGATATTTGCCAAAAAATTGATGCGCATTAAAAAATCGTTAATTTTAAGAATAAAAAACTATAAATCAAGATTTTGTGTTATCGTTTTGTGCAATTTGCTCGCGGTAATTTTTTCTATTTTGTCTCTATTTTTATTAGAGCCGTTTATTCAATTACTTTTTGAAAAAAATTTAGAAAAGCTGAGCCCATTGAGTACATTTTTTATATCTCATCTGTCAAAAATAATTGATATTCATACATTAACAACGTCCATGCCGGCAATGATAGTCATGGTCATTCTTTTTTTTACTTTAAAAAACCTGTTTATTATCCTTTCTTCATGGTTGATGGCAACAATAAAAAGCAGATTTATTCAAAATATTAGAAATGAAATCTATGAAAAAATCACTATTTTACCGCTTTCCTATTTTTCGCAAAGGAAACGTGGTGATATGGTTTCACGTGCCGTAAACGATGTACAAGAGTTGGAGAATACGTTGTTACGTTCTTTGCAACAATTTCTTACTGACCCTATTACCGTTTTGATTTATTTAATCGTACTTTTTTTTATTGATTATCAATTAACTATTTTTACCTTGCTACTACTCCCTTTTGCAGGATTTTTTATTTCATTAGTATCTAGAAAACTAAAGAAAAAATCGGTAGCATCTAAAGAAGGTTTGGGACGTTTATTTTCACATCTTGAAGAATCTCTATCTGGCTTGAGAATAGTGAAAGGTTTTAATGCCCAACAACATGCAGCAGGTATTTTTGATAAAGAGAATCAAAAATACGCCAAATTATACAAGCACATTTTATGGAATATTGATTTGGCTTCTCCGTTGAGCGAATTTTTGGGTGTAACTGTGGTCATGTTCATCTTGATTTTTGGAGGTTGGCAAGTACTAAGTGGAGCAAGCACTCTGTCAGCTCCACTTTTTATCGTATATATCGCACTTATTACGCAAATCATTAATCCTGTAAAAAATTTAGCTACTGCTTTTGCCAATTATAAAAGAGGTACTGCCGTATTGGAAAGAGTGGAAGAGATTCTTCGTGCAGATGAAAAAATTGTACAATCGCCCAATGCTATTTCGATAACTAATCTGAAACATCAAATTGAATATAAAAATGTTACATTTTCATATAATGGCGAAGTAAAAGTTATTGACAACATGTCGTTTGTTATAAAAAAAGGAGAAAATTGTGCTATTGTCGGTGTTTCAGGGTCTGGAAAAAGCACGCTTATTGATTTACTACCCCGATTTTATGATGTTACCTCCGGAGAAATATTAATAGATGGGATTAATATAAAAGATTATGTGATTGATGATTTACGCAATTTGTTTGCCTTGGTTAACCAAGATATTGTTTTGTTTAACGATTCTATATATAACAATATCACTTATGGTTTGCAAGATGTGTCTTTTGAAAAAGTGAAAGAAGCGGCAAAAGTAGCACATGCTTTAGAATTTATAGAAGCACTTCCTCATCAGTTTGATACCGTTTTAAGCGATAGAGGGCTATCGCTTTCGGGCGGACAACGTCAACGGTTAAGTATTGCCCGTGCTATTTTGCGAAATGCCTCTATTCTTATTTTAGATGAAGCTACCAGCGCATTAGACATGGAATCGGGAAAAAAGGTGTATGATGCCATTAATGAACTCATGAAAGAGCGAACTGTAATTACTATCACTCATAGGTTATCTACGATAGAAAATATAAATCAAACTATTGTAGTAGAGCCATAAGACTTATTCCTGCTTTCTTCCTTATTTCTTCTTTTTTCTTTATTTGGTTCTAACGTGCCAATTCGCGAATTTGACTTTGAAGTTCTTTGGATACTTTTGTGAGAGGTAGGCGCAAATAGTATTCTATACGATTTTGTATTGCTAAAAATGCTTTTACCCCTGCTGGACTTCCTTCTTTAAAACACGCTTGAATTATACTCAAAAGTTTATGATGAAAGACCACAGCTTCTTTAAAATTCTGTTCTTGTGCCAAATGAATCATTTGCGCCATTTCAACGGGATACGCATTTCCTACTACAGAAATAAGCCCGTCAATTCCTACAGCCATGAGTGGCAATGCTATAGCATCATCTCCTGAGATAATCAGAAAATTTTCCGGTTTATGTTTTACAAGATACATAATTTGATTCATCATCCCGGAAGCCTCTTTTATGCCTATAATATTTTTGTTTTCAGCTAATTTTAATGTGGTATCCGGTTCCATGTTACATCCAGTGCGTCCCCCTACATTATATAAAATAATGGGGAGCGGTGCATGAAGTGCCAATGCTTGATAATGTTCAAGGAGACCGGTTTGAGTAGGTTTATTATAATAAGGAGTAACTGACAAGATAGCGCTCACCCCTGAAAAGTCGAAGCTCTTAAATTTCTGAAGTATAGTGTGTGTAGAAGGCCCCCCCATGCCCACAATAATAGGAATCCGTTTTTGGTTCACTTGAACAAGCGTGCGTACAATCTTATGTTTTTCTTCATCACTTAGCGTAGGGGTTTCTCCGGTAGTTCCTAATGCTACTAAGTAATCTACTCCGCTATTAATGAGCCAGTTTGCTAATTTCTCCAAATTAGAGTAGTCAACCTCTCCATTTGACAAAAAAGGAGTAACTATTGCAACTCCTAATCCTTTATATTGATTTATGTGATGCATGTTCCGGTTAATTTGAGTAAATAGTTTTGAATAATCTCTAAAAATTTATGATAATCAAATTTTGTGTCATCATGTATAAAAATGTCATATAAATCTTGTGTGTATTCATTGGTACCGATTAAAAGTTTTGCATTAGTAGTTGATAGTATATAGCGCAATGGAGGTAAATTATTTCGAGAAAAATCAATAAGCATATCGAAATCTTTATCTAAAAAGTCATTTAATTGAACAAAATCAGGTTTACCGTACCAATTCAAATTTTTTTTAGAAAAATAATCGGCCGACAGTTGAGGCAGACAAAAATAGGGTACTTCTTTTTTATCAATATATCCCATAAGCCATACTGTTTTATTATGAGATTGCAGTTCTGAGAACAGTGCATAAATTTCTTTGTAAGAATTTTCATCTGTTATTTGACAAATAAATCCTATCGTTTGAGCATCTTCCAAAGAAGTTAATTTTTTTTTTCGAAAGGGTCTATGCTTTTCTAAACAGCGTTTTAATAAAGATTTTTTAATGTAATCAAACATACATAACAATTTTACTTGTAACAAGTGCGCAAAAATAGTAAAAATTAATAGAACTTAGTCTATGAACTTAAATAATAAAAATCTTTTCAGTCGTTCCGATTACATTAATTTTTTTATATTTTTGCCGCCCCAAAAAACAAACATATTGACACAATGAGTCACAGAATTAGAATCAAACTGAAATCGTTCGACCATACGTTGGTGGACAAATCGGCAGAAAAAATTGTCAAAACAGTGAAAGCTGTGAAAGATGACAAGGTTGTTTTAATAGGACCTATTCCATTGCCGACACACAAGAAAATCTTTACCGTGAACCGCGCAACATTCGTAAATAAAAAGGCAAGAGAACAATTTGAACTTGCCACTTATAAACGTTTGTTAGATATTTACGGCACAACATCCAAAACGATTGATGCGTTGATGAAGTTGGAGTTGCCGAGTGGAGTTGATGTGGAAATAAAAGTTTAAAAGTTCAAAAGTTTAAAAGTTCAAAGAGAACAACCTTGGACTTTTGAACTCTTGAACTCTTGAACTCTTGAACTTAAAAAAACTATTGCGCGATATTGCGCAGAAAAAATAAATTAATTAAAAAATGTCTGGATTAATAGGAAAAAAAATTGGAATGACTAGCATTTTCGATGCCTCTGGTAAGATCATACCATGCACTGTTATCGAAGCTGGTCCTTGCGTAGTTACGCAAGTTAAAACCGTTGAAAAAGACGGTTATAGTGCCATCCAATTGGGATTCGACGACAAAAAGGAGAAACGGACGACAAAAGCCTTGAAAGGACACTTTAAAAAAGCAGGTACTACACCCAAAAAAATCTTGCGTGAGTTTACCCGTTTTGAAGAAGGGCATCGAAAAACTTTCGGTGAGGTATTAGACGTTTCCGTTTTTGTAGAAGGCGAATTTGTGGATGTAAGTGGAATTTCTAAAGGAAAAGGTTTTCAAGGGGTAATAAAACGCCATGGGTTTGGCGGCGTTGGCGACCGTACGCATGGTCAGCACAACCGGCTAAGAGCGCCGGGTTCGTTAGGAGCTTCTTCATGGCCATCGAGGGTAATGAAAGGAATGCGTATGGCAGGGCAAACCGGATGTCAAAAAGTGAAAATGATAAACTTGCAAATTGTAAAACTCGTTCCCGAGAAAAATTTAGTAGTAATTAAAGGTTCCGTTCCGGGGCCAAATGGTTCATATTTAATTATTGAAAGATGGAGTTAAAAGTATATAAAACAGACGGAAGCGAATCTACCAAGACGGTTACGTTGAACGATAACATCTTCAACATTGAACCTAACGATCACGCTATTTGGTTAGATGTGAAGCACATATTAGCCAATAAAAGACAAGGAACGCACGATACGTTAGAAAAATCTACCATATCCGGTTCTACACGAAAATTGAAACGCCAAAAAGGTACGGGCGGTGCTCGTGCCGGTAGTATCAAATCTCCCACCATTCGTGGAGGTGCTACTATTTTTGGACCACACCCTAGAGATTATTCGTTCAAATTGAACAAAAAAATCAAACGCTTGGCTCGTTTTTCTGCATTGACTTACAAAGCGAAAGATAATCACATTTTAGTAATTGAAGATTTATCGTTAGAAACTCCAAGAACGAAAACTATTTTGGAAATGTTGAAGAAATTTAACTTGGAAAATACCAAAACGTTAATATTGGCAAACGACACGAATGCTAATGTATATCTATCTTCCCGAAATTTACCACGCACAAAAGTAATTCGTGCTTGTGACTTGAACACGTACGATGTATTGCATGCCAGCCAATTAGTTATTTTTGAAAACAGCATAGCTGATTTAGACAAAATGATGGAATAGTGCATCGCTCAATTATTGATAACATTTAATCAGATAACAAAAATGAACATATTAGTTAAGCCCATCATTAGTGAAAAAATGCAGGCAGTATCGGAAAAATACAATCGCTATGGATTTATTGTGGATCGAAAGGCGACCAAATCGCAAATTAAACATGCGATAGAAGAGGTTTACGGCGTTCGCATTGACAAAATTAACACTTTAGTTCAACGCGGAAGAGCTACCGTTCGCCAAACCAAAGCAGGCATGATTCACGGACAAAAAAACACCGTTAAAAAAGCGATTGTTTTTGTTAATAAAAAAGATAAGATTGACATTTTTAGCAATATTTAATTATGGCATTAAAAAAGTACAAACCAGTAACGCCCGGTCAACGATTCAAAGTAATAAGTTCGTTTGACGAGATTACCACCAATAAACCGGAAGAGAGTTTATTGTGTCCGAGCCCTCGGACAGGCGGAAGAAATAATAGTGGTAAAATGACGATGCGAAATCGCGGAGGCGGTCACAAGAAGATGTATCGTTGTATTGATTTCAAAAGAGACAAAGATGGTGTTCCTGCAACAGTAAAAACCATAGAGTACGACCCAAATCGTTCGGCTCGTATTGCTTTGTTATTCTACGCCGATGGTGAAAAGCGCTATATCGTTGCGCCGCACGGTTTAAAAGTAGAACAAGTGATAGTTTCAGGCGAAGGCGTTTCCCCCGATCTTGGTAATTCGCTACCTTTAGGAGAGATTCCATTCGGCTCTACCGTTCACAACATTGAGCTTCGCCCCGGACAAGGTGCTAAAATGGCTCGTTCGGCAGGAAGTTATGCCCAATTAATGTCAAGAGACGGCAAATATGCCATTTTACGTTTGCCTTCCGGCGAAACGCGTATGGTGCTTTGCAGTTGCCGTGCTACCATTGGTATCGTTTCTAACATTGACCACAATTTGGAAGTTTCTGGCAAAGCCGGACGCAGCCGCTGGATGGGTCGTCGTCCACGTACACGGGGTGTGGTAATGAACCCCGTTGATCACCCCATGGGTGGTGGAGAAGGACGTGCTTCCGGAGGACACCCTCGGTCACGCAAGGGATTGCCGGCAAAAGGTTATAAAACACGTTCCAAAAAGAAACAATCCAATAATTATATTGTTGAAAGAAGAAAAAAATAATCTTAAAGTAGCATAGTATGAGCAGATCATTAAAAAAAGGACCATATATTCATTATAAATTGGAAAAACGCGCCGTTCAAGCACAAGAAAGCGGTAAAAAATCCACCATTAAAACATGGTCGCGTGCTTCTATGATTTCTCCTGATTTTGTAGGACTTACTATTGCCGTACACAACGGCAATAAATTCATTCCGGTATATGTTACCGAAAATATGGTAGGCCACAAATTGGGTGAATTCGCCCCCACTCGTATTTTTAGAGGTCACGCAGGGCAAAAGGATAAAGGGAAGAAATAATCTTTATTCTTTTAATTTTAATTTTATATTTTTCATATGTTTGGGAGTTACCGAAAGGTGGCTCCCTTTTTTTATTTCGTCTATTTGTTTAGTTTTTAAAAAAAATTAAAAAAAAAGGAATAAACAAATCTTTTTTATATTTTTGCTTTCGTAAAAAAAAAAAAATTATTATTAACCAAAAAAATTATTATGAAAAAATTTCTTCTCATTTCGTCTTTATTTCTGATCGCTTTTAGTGTTTTCGGACAAAATCAAAGCCAGGTTCACCGTGCTATTTCTCTTCAGGCTAACACGGTTGACGGTTATTTTACACAAAATCAGAGCATTGTGCACAATAATTATGTGCCACCCACAACTCCTATCGTTCTTGCGCCCCAAGAACAAATTATCGGAAAAACAAAGTACGATTCGCAAACAAACAAATCTTTCGGAAGCAGATTCTATGCGTTTCCCGATGGCCGTATGGTTGCCACATGGACAGGCGGCAATCAAACTCCGCCTTCTTTCCCCGACAGAGGCTCTTTTTACAACTATTTTGATGGAACCTCATGGACAATTGAGCCGAACAATACCGCTCGAATTGAAAATGAAAGAACCGGTTGGCCTAGTTGGGCACCGCTCGGTAATGGCGAGGTTATTGCTTCTCACAATGCTTCCACCGTTTGTCTTTGGGCAAGAGAAACCGTGGGTACCGGCACCTGGACAAAAAAATCAACTTTACCGGGATCGAATGTATGGTGTCGACTTTGTGTTCATGACGGGGTAATCCATTTGATTACTGTTGATAATACCACCGTTGCTAATCAATTTGCATTATATTATTCAAAATCAACAGATGGTGGTGCTACTTGGAGCCCGCAACGTGCAAAACTTAGCACTATCTTCCCCAATTATGATTATGCCGACAACACTTATGGTGGAGATGCTTACGTTTGGGCAGAACCCAATAAAGGTATTATTGCTTTTTCTTTAGCCTATCCTAACGGAGACCTCGTTATTTACAAATCTGCAGATAATGGTACTACTTGGGAAAAAAAGGTGGCATGGGAAACTCCAAATAAAAATGCGAGTGTATTCGATGATGATATGCATGCACCCAGTGGCGCTCATAGCTTAGTTATTGATGATGATGGAATATGTCATTTAACATTTACCACTTGCTTAACAAGTGAGCCAGGTCGTTCTATGAATTATTATTCTAATGCCTTTTATTGGAACGAAACTATGGCTCCTTTTTCATATTCTTACCAATTTGAAGCACTCAATCTGGAAGCAAATCCGCAATTATTAACAGAAAGCAGACTTATTTTAGATTGGTCTTTTAATGGTGAAAACTACGACTACACCCAATCTACAGGCCCAATGGTTTTATATAACCCTTTTGGTATGATTCATAAAATACACATGGCTGTTGCCGGTCCGGATAGAATTATTATTGTATTAGCTGTTCAGGATCATACGACAAGTTGCACTATTGGTACCAATAACTGGTATTATTCAAGAATTTTTGCATGTTCTTACGTAAAAGAGGGAACAAGTTGGATTTTTGACTCAAATTGGCGTGATGACCTGCTAAGTTGGGGAAAACCCGGCTGGCTGCAAGTAAATAGGGATGCTCATCTCAATGAAAACTGTACCCACCCTCAAATAGTGGTTGATAAAATTAATGAAGATAGTAAAAAGTTCCATATTTTCTATATGGTGGATAATATGCCCGGAAGTGGCTTAGAAGGAGCTACAGAAGGAGTCAATAATCCACAATATAATACATTTACTGATAACTATTTTGTAGTGTACTCAGATTTAGTAACTTATCCGGATGAAACACCCCCTACTATTACCACTAGTACCCTGCCAAATGGAAAGGAAGGCCAAGTTTATGACCAAACGCTAAGAGCTACCGGTACCCCACCCATAATCTGGAGCTTGGAAGAAGGAACATTGCCTTTAGGATTAACTTTAGAGGCTGAAACAGGCAAAATAACAGGAATACCTACAGAAAAACATATTCTTTATGAATTTAAAGTGAAAGCAACAAATGCGTTTGGAGGCGACTTAAAACCACTAAGTATTTTCATCGATTCCCTTGTTGTCGGCATTACTACTATAGAACAATCCCCAATCATGGTTTATCCCAATCCTGTATTTGATGTTTTGCATATCGTTAATAATAACCAACAAAATATGCAAATATCATTATTCGATTTTCTTGGCAGAGAAGTGTTAAATCAAGATGCTTCTGATAAAACAGAAATAGATATTAGCAAATTACCGGCAGGTATCTATAATGTTCGTATTCAGCATGGTAATGCAATAGTAAGCAGGAAAGTAGTAAAGAAATAGCTACTTCGTTGTTTTACTCAACTACTCAATTTGGGGGCTACCGAAAGGTAGCTCCTTTTTTATTTTCCCAAAAATAATGTTTTACTCATATTAAGATTATATGAATTCAAATCAAAGAAATACGTTTTCGCCGTTTGGCATTCATTGGAATAAACTTGATGAAGATTTATGTTTTAACGGATTTATTTGGAAATAATAGTCTTGCTTCCCGCAAATCAACTAAAGGGGTTAAGGAATTTTCCAGACAAAAGTTCGTGCGTTACGCCTTTCTACCGTCTTAGCCACGTCTTCCCCAAACAAAATTTCGCATTCGGTACAATCCCGAATATCGTGTTTGATACGATACTCGCATTCAAAGAATTTCTTTGTTGAAAAATCAGTAGTAAACATAATAGTAAAGCCCAAAATAACTGTAGGACAGACAGTTTTAAGAATAAATAAAAATGAAATGGAAAATCAATGTTTCCGACCGATTTTTTAAAGTCTTAATGGTTGCATCTTTAAACGAGAAGGAAGCAAACGGAATGAAATTTACTGCTGTTAGAAATACAAGCAATAAGCACTTTATTAAAAAATGAGTATTTAGTTTGTCTGTGATAAAATGCCAAAAACGTGCCAAAAATATAAAAGAAAAAATGCTAACAATCTGATTTTGTGATTATTAGCATTTTAACTTGTGGTGCTGGACAGAATTGAACTGCCGACACACGGATTTTCAGTCCGTTGCTCTTCGGTAACAAAAGGCTGCGCCTTTCGTTCCCTACCAACAGAGC
>Ga0209628_10003183_pt1 | contig 11400 bp, 8 predicted proteins | sample TergutCu122P4_FD_187285 | JGI IMG/M metagenome (GOLD analysis project Ga0209628, IMG submission 187285) | Cubitermes ugandensis P4 segment gut microbial communities from Kakamega Forest, Kenya - Cu122 P4 (SPAdes) (version 2) | ecosystem: Host-associated > Arthropoda: Insects > Digestive system >...
TATCAATCTGTTTAAGATGATATATCTGCCCAAAGCTGTGAGTGCTACAACATTGGCAAATGACAATCGGGATATTAAATTGCAATTGGCATCATTACGTTTTTTATGATTTAGTTTACGATTGCATCGTTCGTATGAAATTACTTCGTACATAAAGTTTTATCAATTTTCAGACCGAATCCATGCGCGTAATGGGTTATGTCAATCGTTTCAACAGAGGAATTGAGGAAGCGCAATGGCGGTATAAATGAAACATTAAATGAAACATTAAAACAGGACTTGAATATAATTCTGAAATTAATACAAAAACAAGCCGGTATAACTCAATCAAGTATTATCAAAGAGACAGAGAAAGGTAGAACTACCATTTTCAGATATTTGAATATTCTAAAGGAAGATGGTTTAATTGAATATAAAGGCTCAAAAAAAAACGGAGAATATTACCTTACCGAAAAAACAAAAGATAATTTGAAATAAATATGCCCCGCCGGAAAATCATACGAATCAACGCTGCCGAACTCAAATGTTGGAAAAAACTATCGAAAGAATTATCCAATCATCTGCTGTTTAAAGAAGCCGATAGATTTAAAAAGAATGGTTACCCGTTTAATGGTTCACAGATAGACCGTTCATGTAGTTACAGTAAAATTGATTTTCAACTAAAACAAAACATCAGGGAACAGGAACAAGCCTTTCATCAATCACAAAAGCCCGAACATTCACAAAATCAATATTCAGTTTTAGACAATGCCGTTTCGGCTATAGGTGGTTTGCTTGATATTCAACCATTGGGAACGGAATATGATCCCGAAGAAGCGGAATTTCAAAGGCAACATAAATTGAAGAAGAAGAAAAGAGGGATGAGGTTATAAAGTTTATATAATAATTCCTTGTAAGTAAATATTTACAATGAAGATGTAAAAAGCATTGAAAATTTAAGTATTTTTGTATCTCTATTACATATCAGACAAAATAATCATTGACAGGTAATGCAAACAAAAGAAGAAGCAATTCAAAAAATAAAATCACTTGTTGAACGCTTTGATGAGCAAATAGAATCCTACAAAAGAGCTGACTACAACGAAACTCAAACCCGCCGGGATTTTATTGACCCGTTTTGGAGAGCGCTTGGTTGGGACGTTGACAATGAAAACGGTTATGCCGAAAGTTACAGGGAAGTTATTCATGAAGACCGTATTAAAGTTGGTAAGGCAACAAAAGCGCCCGACTATTCGTTCAGACTTCCGGGTGGAAAAAGAATGTTTTTCTTAGAAGCTAAAAAACCAAGTGTAGCTATCAAAGATGATATTGAACCTGCTTATCAAATTCGTCGTTACGGTTGGAGCGCTAAAATGCCAATTAGCGTAATCACCGATTTTGAGGAGTTTGCCATATATGATTGTACCAACAAGCCAAAACCAACCGACAAGGCAAGCAATGGACGGATAAAATACATCACTTACATAGATTATATAAAAGAGTTTGATTTTATTTGGGACACATTCAGTAAAGAACGAGTATTGAAAGGAAGTTTCGATAAATATATTCAAAGCGATAAAAACAAAAAAGGTACGACAACAGTTGACCACGATTTTTTAGCATCTCTCGACAAATGGCGCATAGAGCTTGCCAAAAACATAGCGCTTCGCAATAAAGAAATTAACGAAGAGGAACTTAATTTTGTAGTACAAAGCACATTAGACCGTATTATTTTTCTTCGTATTGCCGAAGACCGTAGTGCAGAACGATACGGAGGTTTGCAAGGTGCAATTAAAAGCGGGGATTATTACAAAAATCTTTTACTTTTATTTCATATTGCAGACCAGAAATACAATTCAGGACTCTTTGATTTCCGGAAAGACAAAATCAGCAATGGAATTACGCTCGACAATAAGATTATAAAAAGCATTATTTCCGAACTTTATTACCCACTTTGTCCTTATGAATTTTCAGTTTTGTCGGTTGAAATTATGGGCAGTGCATACGAGCAGTTTTTGGGGAAACAGATTTCCCTGTCAAAAAGCGGACGAGCCACCATTGAAGAAAAACCTGAAGTGCGCAAAGCCGGAGGAGTTTATTATACGCCACAATACATTGTCGATTATATAGTCAAAAACACAGTAGGAAAACTCGTTGAAAATAAAACGCCAAAAGAAGTAAGCCAAATTAAAATTGTTGACCCTGCCTGTGGTAGCGGCAGTTTTTTAATCGGCGCTTATCAATTTTTATTGAATTGGCATAAAGATTTTTATACGCAAAATGGAAAACTCAGCAAAGGACATAAAAACAACCCATTAACCCCAACATGTGAACTAACCACAGCGGAAAAGAAACGCATTCTTCTCAACAATATTTATGGCGTGGATATAGACAGCAATGCAGTTGAAGTAACAAAACTATCGCTTTTACTCAAATGTATGGAAGGCGAAACATTGGAAACCATCGAATCGCAACAAAAACTATTTCACGACCGTATTTTGCCAACTTTGGACAATAACATCAAAAACGGAAACAGTCTGATAGACCTTGATTATTATGACAGTCAATTAGATTTTGGCGATGAGCGAAAAATAAAACCATTTTCGTGGCAAAAATCTTTTCCTGAAGTGTTTGACAGATATGTACCGGTGGATAAACGTCAGCCGTTCAAAGAACAATATGATAAAGTAAAAAAAATGCAACATGAAACAAATGAATTGATAACATCATATATATTAAAAGAGCCTGAAGCTGAATATTTAAGACACGTTTCAGGATTTGATTGTGTGATTGGAAATCCGCCGTATGTGTTACTTCAATGTTTAGAAACAAAAGACATTTTTAATTATTCGTTAAAAAAATTCGAATCTGCAAAATATAAAATTGATACTTACCAATTATTTATCGAACAATCTGTAAAACTTTTAAGACAAAAAGGTTTAATAGGGTTCATTACACCAAATACTTTTTTGAAAAATATTCATGCTGAACCATTGAGAAAATTCATCTTGAAAACCACAAAAATAAATGAATTTCTATTATTAAACTATCCTGTTTTCTCTTCTGCAAGTGTTGATACCTGTGTTTTTGTTTTTGAGAAAGGAGCCGTTGATGTAAATAGTTTCATATTAAACATATCAAATTCAATATCTAAAGTCGAATATGTAACTCGAATCAATCAGCAATCTTTTCTGAAAAATAGAAGGTCAGATTTTAATTTGTCAATTACTAATGAAGATTCCGGTATTTTAGAGAAAATTACTCGAAAAGCGTTGCCTCTCTCAACATATTGCGAAGCATATTTTGGTATTCAGACTTTTGACAGAACAAAATATGTTAGTAAAAAAACGGAAAATGAAAAATATGAACCTGTAATTGATGGAGCTAATATTGAGCCATATAAATTAAAACCAACAACGGAATATGTCTATTACACACCGAAAGCAATAAAAAGCGGAGGTAAGGAAATTGTATACAGACAAGAAAGAATTTGTATTCGTCAGATTGGAACAACTCCGGTTGCAACGCTAGTGCCTGCAAGTATTTTCACCTTGAATACAATTTATAATGTTTTTTTGAAACAATTGAACATAATTGATTTGAGATTTTTGTTAGGAATAATAAATTCAAAAGCAACTAAATATTATTGGAAAAAAAATAATTCTGATGAAAAAAAAACGTTTCCAAAAATCAAAAAAGAAGCAATATTATCAATACCTGTACCAACAGAAAGCGCCAAACAACCCGAAATTATCAAATATGTTGACCAACTTTTACAACTCAATAAAGAACTTCAAAAAACAACTTTACCCAACCAAATTGAACAAATAAAATCAAGAATTGAATACAGCGAAGACCGAATCAATGAAATTGTTTATGAGCTGTATGGGTTGACTGAGGAGGAGATAAACATTATTGAAAAAAACTAAAACTATGTGTACATCAAACATAAATGGGAGCTTAGCATGGGTTGCATCCGTTGCAACTTTAATTTTTTCGCTTTATAAATTTTTTTATAAAAAAGAAAAGATATTTGTCAGTCTGGTTAACTGTGAAGGATTTGAAACAAGCAGTTTAAATTTAATTTTAGCAATCAGTAATAAGGGAAATCAAAATATAACAATAACAGATTGTAAAATATTTTTTTTTGAAGGTAAAAATATTGTTGTTGAAGCAAAAGGACAGAGCAAATTACCTTTCGACCCTTTTATTTTATATAAGGAAGAGCAGAAAATTATAAATCTTTCTTCAACAGTTCCAGAAATCAAGTTTTATGAAAAAATACGTTACAACGTAAAAGTAAAAATAGATTATATAAACTCTAAAGGTTATGTATGTACTGATTCAAAAAATATAGGACATATAGAAGTCCGACATTTAATGATATTTAAACTTTCTATAAATCAAAGTCTTACATATAAATTATCTTGTAATAAATTAAATAGGAAAAATAAAAAGAAATTATAATTCATTCAAATAGTCTCTCTTAATAACTGTGTATTTGTGATATAATTCCATGATTAAATACCACAACGCTTCCGACACTTCAGGCACTATCATTACTATTGACAAAGTGACGCCTGAAAACCGTGCATCAATGCAATTCTTATGTCTTGGCTGTGGTGAAGAAATGGAAGCTGTACTTGGAAAAGAACGAGAGCATCATTTTAGACACAAGGATAAGGGCAATTGTAATCCCGAAACTTATCTTCATCGGCTTAACCCAAAGAAAACAAATATAAACTCATTTTATCTCTCTTTTCTTTTATTCTCCCAAACCCCTCAAAATGTTGTAGATCGTGTCATAATTGTGTCAAATTTAAAATTCAAAGAGGTTAGACCTTTCACCTAACCTCCTCTCTTTCATCCGTCGGGGTGAGACGATTCGAACGTCCGACCACACGCCCCCCAGACGCGTACTCTAACCGGGCTGAGCTACACCCCGAGCTTGTTTGTGGTTGCAAAGGTACAATATTAATTTGGAATATTCAAGTTTTGATGTGCAAGTGTTTTTTTTACACAGAGTCACACAGAGTTTAACACAGAGTGACACAGAGAGATTATTCACTGTTAATCATCTCCAACAACATCCGTATCCCATTGTTGCAGGCTCTCAAAATATTGCTTTCGCGATTTTGAGAGAATTGATATTTTTGCGATTGAATCAGGCCTTTATACATAACGGCAATCCAAACTGTTCCTACGGGTTTTTCCGGTGTTCCTCCGCCGGGACCGGCAATGCCGGAGATGGCAATTACACAATCAGCATTAAAAGTGCGATAAGCGCCTGCGGCCATAGCTTCGACAACCTGCCGGCTGACTGCGCCATATTCTGCTAACAGTAAAGGAGATACATCTAATAACCGTTCTTTTATTTCGTTGGAATAACATACGATTCCTCCTTTGAAATAGTTTGAACATCCTGGAATTGCAGTGATCAGACTTGCTAATTTTCCTCCGGTGCAGCTTTCGGCAAGAGCCAAAGTCAGTTTTTTTTCCTTTAGCTCTTTGTCTAATATCTTTTCCAAATCATCGTCAACTTCCGAAACAATGTCTTTCTCTAATAAACCGTACAATTTTTCCTGTTGTTTTTGCATTTGCAGGGAAAGATTTTCATGATTGATTCCTTTTCCTGTTAACCGTAGCCTGATCAAGCCGTAAGTAGGTAAATATGCTAATTTGATAGCAGGAGGCAATTCGTTTTCGAATGATTCCAAATGCATTGACAAAAGTGATTCTGAGTAATTTTTTACCCAAAATGTGTAATGAAGGATTAGATCGTCAGGATGAAAAAAAGTTTTCAAACGGGGAAGGATTTCATCGCTCATTGCGGCTTTCATTTCGTAAGGTACGCCGGGCATTGAAACAAGTACCTTTCCACCGGTTTCGAACCAGGTGATGGGCGCTGTTCCCATCAGGTTCTGAATCACTGTGCAATTTTGAGGGATAAAAGCTTGGGTACGTGTCAGTTCGTTCACTTCTCTTCCGAAACCCCGAATTACTGTTTCAATAGTTTCAAGGGTTTTCTCATCAAAAATCAAGGCAGTATTAAAAAATTTACATAGCGTATTCCTGGTAATATCATCTTTGGTAGGTCCAATACCACCCGTAACTAATACAACCTGCGCGCGTTTTAATGCTCTGTCAAAAGCGTCCAACAAGTCTGCCTCATTATCACCTACGGTTGTTTTATACCTGACATCAAAACCAATCGCATTCAATTCATGCGACATCCATGGAGAGTTGGTGTCAATAACCTGTCCGATCAGCAATTCATCGCCGATCGTGATTATTTCAACTGTAGTCATTTATTTTCTTTTTCTTGATGTTTTCTTTTGGGAAAAATTTGCGGGAGGAACTTTTTTATTTGGCGTATCTTCAACAACGATTGATTCGGAAGCAACTTTGTTCTTTTCTATCCATCCTTTATAAGCAAGCCAAATTCCGGCGATAATGAACGGAATACTTAACAGCTGACCCATATTGAGAAACATGCCTTCTTCAAATGTCTCTTGATTGTTTTTTAAAAATTCGACAAAAAAACGGGAAAGAAATATACCAATAAGAAATACGCCGAAAATCAATCCTTCATATTTGTAATCTTTATTTTTCCAATATAAATGCAAACAAATAAAAGAAGTCAGGACGTAAAAAGCAGCTTCGTAAAGTTGAGTTGGATGAGACGGTAAGGAATGAATCGGAGCATACCCGTTCAACCAGGAAGGCAAGTTTTCAATAAACCGAAATCCCCAGGGAAGATTGGTTGCATGTCCGTAGATTTCGTGGTTCATCAGGTTACCCAGACGAATCAAAGCTGCGACAAATCCTACCGGTACAACTAAGCGGTCAAAAGTCCATAACATACTTTTTTTAGTAACAGTTTTAGAATAAATCCAAATAGCTATAATTATTCCTAATGTACCTCCGTGACTGGCTAATCCGCCTTCTCTAAAATATAAAATTTCAATGGGATGGGATAAATAGTGACCCGGATTATAAAATAAAACATGTCCTAAGCGTGCGCCGATAATTGTCGCTACAACAACGTATAAGAATAACTTATCATACCAATCCTCTTTCAGTTGTTCGTGCTTCCAGATTTTTTGAACAATCCATAAACCCAACATAAATCCCAGTACGAAGGCAATTCCATACCAACGGATTTCTCCTATAAATGGAATGTTAAATGCCACAGGGTTGGCATTCCAAGTAATGTAAGTTAATAACATTGCCGTTTAGTTTTCGTGTTAATTGTATTTGGGTACAAAAGTATATAAAATATTTTAAATAAAACTGTTGTTTATAACAAAATGTTTGGTTTACTTTGTCGGGATTTTCAACAGAGTTTTAACGGACTTCGGCTCTTTGAAAAAATCAAAATAAAAAAATAATTTTAGAAGTACCCTAATAATTTAAAAGTATTGCCTATGATGTAGAAAATAGAAAAACAAAAAAAGGAAAGTTTTCTCACCACCTTCCTGCAAACATTCAGAGTCTAATAAATATAATTACTTAAACTAAAAAACATACAAAGATATGGAAAAACTTGGTTTATTAACGTTGATTTTTAATAAAAAATCATTTGTACACATTCTATTATTTCTGAAATCAGTTATCATGTTTCTTTTTATTGGTGTATTTACTCTTTATGCAGATTCAGCTTTTGATAATCACGCTGTATTATCTGCTAATATTTATACAGAGAATGCATCAACATTGCAAACCGTTCAACAACAGGGAATTCTCGTTCAAGGTGTAGTTAAAGACAACACAGGGAGTCCTATTCCGGGAGTTAGTATTCAAATCAAAGGAATTACAACGGGAACAATAACAGATATAAATGGTATATTTTCTATTTCAGTTCCTGATACGCAATCTACATTAATCTTTTCATTTTTGGGATATACTTCTCAGGAAATTGTCGTTGGTCAAAAACGTGATTTCGTTGTAGTATTGAAAGAAGATCTATTGATGCTTGATGAAGTTGTTGTTGTTGGCTATGGAACACAGAAAAAAAGAGACTTAACAGGTGCAATTACCTCAGTATCATCAGAACAAATAAACGAGACTGCTAAGACAAATGCCCTTCAGGCTTTACAGGGAAGAGTAGCCGGAGTGAATTTTTCACAAGACAGCTGGAACCCGGGTTCAGCAGGATCTATCCGGATTAGAGGTACCCGTTCGATTAACGCTACAAACGAACCATTATATGTGATTGATGGTATTCAAATTGATAGAGGAATAAATGAAATCAATCCGAATGATATTGAATCTATCGAAGTGTTAAAAGATGCTTCAGCCACAGCAATTTACGGGTCGGCCGGAGCCAATGGGGTTGTCCTTATTACCACAAAAAGAGGCAGAACAGGAAAAACCAGCGTTTCATACGATGGTTATTATGGGACACAAAAGCCTCTCAGGATGCTTGAAATTATGAATGGCCCTGAATTTGCCGAATTTGTCAGAGAAGCCTACAGGAACCGGTCCAGCAATAAATATAATTCTGATGTTCCGGATATGGCTGAGGACAAGAAAAATGGAATTTTTGGAAAAGATGCTTATGTGATGGAGTCCGTACTGATGGGATACGATGATAAGGGGAATTATGATCCAAGTCGTGTGAGGAGCTTCGACTGGATAGATGCAGTGATGCGTACGGGAAATATTCAGAATCACCAATTGACAATAACCGGTGGAGGAGATAGAACCCGCCTTTTAATTTCAGGCTCTTATTTTTCAAACGATGGTGTAATGAAAGATAAAGATTACACCCGATTAAGCTTTCGAACCAATATCGACCATGATGTTAATAAATGGATTACTGCTGGAACATCCATCATGTTTTCGAATGTTGTTCAAAATTCTTCCGGTAATTTATATGACCGCGCAAGAAATATGAATCCCTTAGGTACAGCATGGAATGAAGATGGAAGTCTTGTCTTGTTTCCGGCAGGTGATGGATTAGCAGTAAATCCCGTAGAGGAAATAAAAGGAAGACAAACTGAAAATGACAGGAACCGTTTGATTTCAACCTTTTATACGGAAATAAAATTGCCTTTTAACTTCAGGTACAGATTTAATTTCGGATTGGATTACAGAACTGCCCGTGATGGAAGTTTTGTATCCAGTATGGCTCAAAGCGGAGGTTTACCTACGGCGGGATATGGTGGCAATTACCTGAAGCAATATACATTTAATAATATTCTTTATTATGACAAAGCTTTCAGTAAAATACACCGGATAAACCTTACGATGCTTCAGGAAGCAATTGACTACAAATTTGAAGAATATGGAATCAATGTAAGGGGATTACCTGCTGAATACCAACGGTTTTATAATGTGGGAGCCGCCAGTGAAATAGCCAGTATTTCCAGCCGGATGACATCCCGACGGATGTTGTCATGGATGGGTCGGGCTAATTACTCTGTTAAAGATAAATATTTACTTACCTTATCCGGCCGTTATGATGGCTCATCAGTACTTGCTGACGGTCATAAATATCAATTTTTCCCATCTGCATCTGTTGCCTGGAGAATAAGTGAAGAGTCTTTCATGTCATCAATGGATTTTCTGAATAACCTGAAGATGCGCCTTGGATATGGGAAAACGGGCAATTCTTCCATAAGTCCATATCAGACACAAGGTAACTTATCTATTATGAGGTATGTTTGGGATGAAACCCTGCAAATTTCTTATGCTCCCAATTCCATGCCTAATAAAGATTTATCCTGGGAAACAACAGAACAGTTTAATTTAGGAATAGATTTTTCTTTTTTGAGTAACAGGATAATGGGTACAATCGATATGTACAAGCAAAATACATTTGATTTATTAATGCCTCGAAATCTTCCTATTGTAACCGGTTTTAATTCAGTATTGAGGAATGTAGGAAAGACACAAAATACCGGTTTTGAATTGGGTTTAACAACGCGCATTCTTAATACAAAAGATTTGAAATGGTCTTTAGACTGGATGTATTATCAAAATAAGGAAAAAATTGTTGAACTCTACGGAGGTAAAACGGATGATGTTGGTTCAGGATGGTTCATTGGATATCCAATCAGTGTCCATTATGATTATGCTTTTGATGGAATCTGGCAGAATACACCGGAAGACCTTGCAGAAATAGCAAAATTCAATGCAAACGGCGCGTCTTTTAAACCCGGATTGATTCGACCAAAAGATCAAAATGGCGATTACAAAATAAATGCGGAAGACCGTGTTATTTTAGGATCAAACCGTCCCGATTGGATTGGAAGCTTTTCCAGTAACTTCAATTTCAAAAACATTGATTTTTCTTTTCAATTATACGCAAATATCGGCGCCATGGTTTACAATAACATGAATTTACGAATGGAAGGCCGTTGGAACGCGCTCAAAGTCGACTACTGGACACCAACCAATCCGAGTAATACTTACCCGCGTCCCAGCGCTGATTGGGAAACCCCTCCTTATGTCAATACAATTTATTTCGAAAAAGCATCTTATTACAGAATGAGATTTCTTACACTGGGTTATACCTTGCCGAGAAATCTGAGTAATAAATTGGGACTTGAGAAACTAAAGATTTATAGTACCGTTCAGAATCCTTTTTTGTGGACTACGTTTAAAGGAGCTGATCCCGAAGGAGCTGCCGGTTATAATACCCCAAGCATTACAACCTGTTTAGTAGGTGTTAATTTTGTTTTTTAACTTAAAAAAATAATGAATCATGAAGACGAAAAAATCATATTATTATTTAATATTTATTTTGTTAAGTACTGTAGCTTGTTCCAATTATTTGAAAGAAGAAGTATTATCTGATGTTGGTTATTCCTACTATAATACTGCTAAGGGAGTTGAAGCGGGTGTAGGAGCTGCTTATTCAACACTGCGCTGGGCATATAACAACGAAAATCTACATCCAATACAGGAATTGGGTACGGATACATACCAGGAAGGACAAGATGGCGCTTTGAAACCGGAATTCAATCGATATGAAACCAGTCTGAATTCACGACAGGGAACCTTGTATGCTTTTTGGGAAAACTATTACAGGGGAATCAGCAGAGCAAATGCAGTGCTTGGATCCATCCCGAATGTTGAAGACATGTCGCAAGCGCTTAAAACGACCAGAACTGCAGAACTGAGATTTTTAAGAGGTTTGTATTACTTTTATTTGGTTCAAACATTCGGAAAAGTCCCATTGGTAGCAGATGCAAATTTTGAAATAAAAACCGATTTCAAAAGAGCGCCGGTCGCAGAAGTTTATAACTTTATTATTGAAGATATTAGATTTGCTTCGGACAACTTGCCTGAAACTCAAAGTAATTATGGCCGTGCAACCAAAAATGCAGCAATGCATCTTCTCTCATTGGTGTATCTTACAAGAGGAAGTGCAATTACTGATCAAAGGGGCCAGAAAGCAACGGATATGGACAG
>Ga0209628_10003184_pt1 | contig 11398 bp, 9 predicted proteins | sample TergutCu122P4_FD_187285 | JGI IMG/M metagenome (GOLD analysis project Ga0209628, IMG submission 187285) | Cubitermes ugandensis P4 segment gut microbial communities from Kakamega Forest, Kenya - Cu122 P4 (SPAdes) (version 2) | ecosystem: Host-associated > Arthropoda: Insects > Digestive system >...
CCGACCGCGCCTACCGTATCGGACAGAAAAACAATGTGATGGTACACCGAATGATTTGTAAAAACACTTTCGAGGAGCGTATTGACGAGATGATTCAACGCAAAAAACACCTTGCCGAAATGACCGTCGCCACAGGCGAAAACTGGATAGGAAAAATGAGCAACAAAGAATTAAGAGAGATATTTGGGTAAAATAGATTATGTTTGAAAAACATTATTTTTGTCAAACATAATTTACAATAATAAAATGCTAAAAGAAAATCAACATACAGAATTTAAGTCAAGTTTTAACGATGAAGTCATTGAAACCCTTTCGGCTTTTGCCAATACCAATGGAGGTCGTGTGTTGGTTGGTGTTCAGAATGATGGCGAGCCAATAAAAAACTTTACTGTTGGTAATGAAAGTTTGCAGCAATGGCTTAACGAAATTAAGAATAAAACACAGCCAGCCATTATTCCCAATGCAGAAGTGATAGAATATAAAGGCAGTGAGATTGTGGAATTTTCGGTACAGGAATTTCCCGTAAAACCGATTGCTTGTCGAGGCAGGTATTTTAAAAGGGTAAAAAATTCTAATCATCAACTTTCGCCTATGGAAATATCGGATATTTATTTGCAATCGATGCAGTATTCGTGGGATGCTTATCCTTTTCCGAAAGCAACAGCCGAAAATATAAACTGGGAAAAAGTAAGCAGTTTTATTTCAAAAGTAAATTTGGTTGGACGGTTCCAATTGCCCGAAAATCCGAAAGACGCTTTGGTAAAACTCAAAATGATTCAAAATGAGGTTCCTACTAATGCGGCAATGATTCTTTTTTCAAAAGAGAACTTGTTGTACAATGTTCATATTGGGCGATTCAAAACTCCTTCGATGATAATTGACGACAAAATGGTAAACGGCAATTTGTTTGATGTTGTAGAAGAATCTATGTGGATAATTAAAGGGTACTTAAAATTTGCTTTTGAAATAACCGGACAAACAACACGGCGTACCGAGATTCCGGAATATCCGTTAGATGCTATTCGCGAGTTACTGCTTAATGCTCTGATACACAGAGATTACAAAAGTTCTACTGATGTTCAGATAAAAGTTTTCGACAAAAAAATAACTTTTTTCAATCCGGGAAATTTGTACGGCAATATTACCGAACAGGATTTGCATACCGATACATATCAGGCAAGTACGCGCAACAAGCAATTGGCAGAAGCATTTTATCTCACGGGCGACATAGAAAAATATGGCAGCGGTTTTATTCGTATTCGTAAAGCGATAGCCAATTATCCAACAATGAAATTCGATTTTCGTGAATTTGGCGGTGGCTTTGTTGCGGAGTTTAGTTATTCCGAACAGAAAATCACTATCAAAAACGATGAAATTTTAAACAACAGCAATATAGAAGATTGGACAGATACATCAGGCAATGCCCAAATCAATAAACAAACGGAGGTACAAGTCAATACACAAGTCAATACACAAGTCAATACACAAGTCAATGCACAAGTCAATGCACAAGTCGAAAAGTTATTGCAGTGTTTAAGTTCCGTTGGTAATACTACATTAGAAATATCTATATTGTTGAATTTAAAAGATAGAATAGGGGTAATGCGTAACTACATTCAACCTGCTTTAAAACTCGGACTGATAGAAATGACTGTTCCCGATAAACCAAACAGTCGATTGCAAAAATACCGTTTGACAGAAAAAGGCAAAAAATTAAAAATTAAAAATGCAGGAAAACAATAAACGCATAGCTAAAAATACAATGATGCTGTATTTTCGTATGCTCTTTTCAATGGGAGTAGGACTATACACATCTCGTGTTGTTTTAGAGGTATTGGGTGTTGAGGATTTTGGTATTTATACTGTAGTAGGTGGGCTTGTTGTTATGTTTTCGTTACTGAATAGAAGTTTGTCTAGTGCAATACAACGCTATTTGACATTTGAATTGGGTGCAGGAAACAAAGACAAGTTGAGAGAAACATTCAGTACTTCGCTTAATATTTTATTCATAATATCTTTGCTAATAATTATTCTTGCTCAAACAGTTGGATTATGGTTTTTGAACACAATGATGGATATACCCGATGGCAGAATGAACGTAGCCAATTTGGTGTTTCAGATTTCGTTGATTACTTTTGTTTTGAGTGTAATAAGTGTTCCGTATAATGCAGCAATTACCGCTCACGAAAATTTTAAGGTGTATTCGCAAATTAGTATTTTTGAAGTTGTTTTAAAATTAGTAGTAGTTTTATCATTAAAAATATCTATGTCGGCAGACAAATTGATTATTTATGCTTTTATGTTGTTGGGAGTTGCTTTGATTATACGGCTTATTTACGGATTTTATTGCACTAAACATTATGAAGAATGTAGATATTTAAGAAAAATTGACATTCCTTTAGTAAAGGATATGTTATCTTTTTCGGCTTGGAATTTTATTGGTGGTAGTGCATTTCTTCTAAAAACGCAGGGATTAAATATTTTGTTAAATATGTTTTTTGGTGTTGTGATTAATGCCGCACAAGGAATAGCCGCACAGGTTCAAACGGTGGTATCTTCTTTCGTCAGTAATTTTATTACAGTCGTTAATCCGCAAATAACAAAATTGTATGCGTCGAAAGATTTTGAAAGTATGAACAAACTTGTTTTTTATTCTTCTCGATTGAGTTTTTTTCTTATGTTGATATTTACTGCTCCTATATTTATGGAAACCGAATTTATTTTAAATCTGTGGCTAAGACAAGTGCCTCAATATGCTGTGGTTTTTACTCAATTAATGCTGATAAGTATATCAATAGATATGCTTTCTAATCCCATAAATACCGCTGTGCTTGCCACAAAAAAAATAGCATTGTATCAATCTGTTGGCGGAGGGATAACGCTTTTGAATATTCCTGTATCATTTTTATTTTTGAAAATGGGATATTCGCCATACGCTACAATAATAATTAGCTGTGTTATATCTGTGGTTGCTTTGTTTGCCCGTTTAATAGTGACAAAAAATATATTGCCTTTCTCAATGGGTAGTTATATCAAAAATGTAATTATGCGGATAATTATTGTATCTACAAGTGTAACTATACTATTGTTTTTATTTAAATCATTTATGGCTCTACCTGCAATGTTCAATATTGTGATTGCATTTATTGTGGCAATTTTATTTATATGGCTTTGTGGTTTGAGAAAAAATGAAAAATTGTTAGTTACTGCTTATATTCACAAGAAATTTGTAAAAAACGGTGTTAAATCATAAAATTGTCAATAAAAATGAAAAATATCCTTTTTGTCATAGAATCGCTTCAAATGGGTGGAGCAGAAAGAAGTTTGCTGAGTTTGCTGAACAACTTGGACTATACTTGTTTGAATGTAGATTTAATGTTGTTTAAGAGAGGCGGAGTGCAAGAAAAAGACCTCACTGATAAAGTAAATATTATTGATGGACAATCAATCAATATTTCCGGTTGCGAGCGAGTAAGATATAAGTTAGCAAGATTTTTTAATTTCAAAAAATTGCATAATGCACAGATGTTTTGGAAGATAGTGAGAAATAAATACAAAGTTTACCCAACTAAATACGATATAGCCATAGGCTGGGGACAAGGCTTTGCTACATATTTTACATCTGAATATATTTGTGCCGACAAAAAATATGCTTGGTTAAATACTGATTATCGATTGGCAGGGTACAAAATAGCGGTTGATTATTCATTATACAAAAATTTCACAAAAATAGTAGCAGTTTCGGAAGGCGCAAAAAAAATATTTTTGAATGAATTAAGCAAAATCGAAAAAAAATTAGATGTTGGTGCAATTGTTAATATTATAGATATTGAAAACGTGGAAACTCGTTCTAATGAAAAATATGAACATAAATTTGCTGTTGATAAAATAAATATTGTTAGTGTTGGTGGATTGACAAATCAAAAAGGCTGGGATTTTGCCACTGATGCTGCAAAAAAACTAAAACAGCAAGGACACAGTATTAATTGGTATGTGTTGGGCGATGGTATTAAACGTACAGAACTTGAAGAACAAATAAAAAGAAATAATGTACAAGATTGTTTCTTTTTGCTTGGAACAATTCCCAATCCTTATCCATATATAAAAGATTGTGATATTTATGTACAAACCTCACGATTTGAAGGATTGGGAAGAACCATAATAGAGGCATCGCTTTTGAACAAACCGATTGTTACCACAAATTTTCCAACGGCTTATGGCATTATTGAACATGAAAAAACAGGTTTAATCTGTGAAATGAATGCAGATTCTATTGCAGAATCGGTTGAGCGGTTGATTAATGATAAAAAACTTGCAGATTCTTTTGTGGATAATTTGAAACAGCAAGATAAGGAAAAAGATAAAAAAAATACATTGAAACAAATTTACGAACTCTTTGAAATTGAGTAAAAATCTAATGAAAATCAAAACTATTACTTGCCACGATGTTTATAATCACGGTGCTTTGTTGCAGGCATTCGCTTTGCAGCAGTATTTAGAAGATTTGAGACATCTGGTAGAAATCATTAACTATAAGCCGGATTATTTGAGCCAACATTTTAGTTTTAGAGCTGTATCTAATCCAAAATTTGATAAACCGATTATTAAATGCTTATATCTGTTGGCAAAATTACCTTCGCGTTTATGTGCATTGCCAAGAAAAAAAGCGTTTGATAAATTTAGAAATAAATATTTAAATATAACTTCAATTCGTTATAACAGCAACGAAGAATTAAAAAATAATCTTCCAATAGCCGATGCTTATATTTGCGGCAGCGACCAGATTTGGAATTCGTTTTTTAGAAACGGCAAAGACCCTGCATTTTATCTCGACTTTGTGCCGGACGAAAAGCTAAAGATTTCATACGCGCCAAGTTTTGCAACAGAATGTATTGACGAGAGTTTAGAACCTTTTGTGAAAGAAAATATAAAACGATTGAACACAATATCTGTTCGCGAAACATCGGGATTGAACATATTAAGAAAAATGGGAATTGAGAATGCTGTTCAAGTAATGGATCCGGTTTTTTTATTGTCTGCAAAATTTTGGGAGCAGAGTTTTGTAGAGCCGATAAATGAAGATTATATTTTCGTATATGATTTTGACAGCCATCCGCTTGTAGAGCATATTGCAAAAAAAATGGCGGCAAAATTTAACTGTAAAATAATCACGGTAAACAAAAATATTACATATTCCGACAAAAACTATTGGAAAAAAGGACCTGAGTTTTTTATTTCTTTGATGTCGAATGCAAAATTTGTGGTTTCCAATTCGTTTCACGCAACCGCATTTTCGTTGATTTTTGAAAAACAGTTTTGTGTTGTCAGCCGAACCGAGGCAATAAATACGAGAATGACAGATTTGCTTGGATTATTTAATTTGCAAAACAGAATAATTAATAAAAAAACGGATTTGGAACAATTGCCGAATATTAATTATTCGAAAATAAATCCGCTTATTGAAGAAGAAAGCGAGAGGTCGAAATTGTTTTTAAAAAATGCGTTGAGTTGAAACCATGAAACTTTTATACATAACAAACGGAATTTGCGGCGTTGGCGGATTGGAACGTGTTTTGTCTATTAAAGCAAGTTATTTGGCCGAGCATTATAATTACGATGTGCATATTCTCACGTTGAACGAAAAAGACAAGCAACCGTTTTATGCGTTCAGTTCCAAAATAAAGTTTCATTCAATACCATACACAGGCATTTTTTCGTATTTTTCGGGATTGCGCAAAGCGGTAAAAGAGATTTGCCCCGATATTATTTCGGTGTGCGACGATGGTTTGAAAGGATTTTTTGTGCCTTTGTATTTGTCAAAACCTTGTCCAATGATTTACGAAAGACATGTGTCAAAAGTGACTTCGAGTAAGGATAAAGACTTTTTTGATAAGATAAAATCAAAAATCATTTATTCGTTAATGAATGCAGGCGGTAAGTTGTATGATAAATTTGTGGTTCTTACCGAAAAAAATAAATTGGAATGGGAAAATTTGACAAACATAGAGGTAATTGTCAATCCGTTAACATTTTACCCCAAACAAAATTCTTCGTTGAAGAATAAAAAAGCCATTTTAGTTGGCAAACTTTCCTATCAAAAAGGACAGGATTTTGTAATTGAAACGTGGAAAAAAGTGGCAAAAATATACCCCGACTGGGTATTAGAAATTTATGGAAAAAGTGACGAAAACAATTATTATCAAACACTTATTGATAAATATAAATTAGAAAAAAATACACTTCTATTACCACCAACTTCCGATATAGAACAAAGATATTTAGATGCCTCTATTTATGTTATGTCATCAAGATTTGAAGGATTTGGTATGGTATTGACAGAAGCAATGGCTTGTGGTTTACCTTGTGTTTCTTTTGATTGTCCGTATGGACCTTCCGATATTATCACAGAGGGCGAAGACGGTTTTCTTGTTCCGGTTGGCGATACTGATAAACTGGCAGAAAAAATATGTTTTTTGATAGAAAATGACGAAACTCGTTTCAGAATGGGGAAAAATGCCAAAGAAAATGTAAAACGTTTTTTGCCCGAAAACATAATTAGTCAGTGGGACAAACTTTTTAAAGAACTTATAAACAAAAATGAACGATAAGAGAAAAATAATTATTGTATCTCACAATTTACGAATTGGAGGCGTTGAGCGCAGTTTAATTGGCTTGCTCAATGCTTTTGATTATGATAAATATGAAGTTGATTTATTCCTGTTTATTCACGATGGCGAACTAATGCCTTTGATACCCAAACAGGTAAATTTACTGCCCGAAATAAAAAAATACAATAGTTTGTTGATTTCTACCAAACAAAACATCAAAAATGGCTATTTTGATATTTTAATCGGAAAAAGTTATGCAACAATCAAATCTAAACTGTTTTGCAGGAAAAATAAAATTCAGGCACAAAATTTGGTATATACAGATTATCTGCAAAAATATACCGCTTGCTCTTTGCCAAAAATAAACCCAAATAAAAAATACGATTTTGCAATCAGTTTTCTTACACCTCATTATATTGTACCTCAAAAAGTAAATTGTAAAAAAAGCATTGCTTGGATTCATACCGATTATTCTTTTTTTGAATTTGATAAAAAATCGGAAATTGCGATGTGGAATAAATATAATTATGTTGCTTCCATATCTGATAGTTGTTCCGAATCGTTTGTCAAGCAATTTCCCGAATTAAAAGATAAAATTGTGCTGATTGAAAATATTCTGTCGCCAGATTTTATCAGAGAACAGGCAAAAATATTGGATGTAAGCCGTGAAATTCCAAACAACTGTCATTGCGGGTTTAACCCGCAATCTCCCAAAAAAGAAACTGTAAATATCTGTTCGGTAGGACGTTTTTCAGAAGCAAAAAATTTTGATAATGTTCCGTTTATTTGTAAATATCTTGTTGAATGGGGAATAAATGTTAAGTGGTATTTAATTGGTTACGGCGGCGATGAGGCATTGATTCGAGCAAAAATAAAAGAGGCAGAAATGCAGGATTATGTCATCATTTTAGGGAAAAAAGAAAATCCTTATCCGTATATGAACGCTTGCGATATTTATGTACAAACTTCTCGCTATGAAGGCAAGGCAGTAACAGTGCGTGAGGCACAGATATTGTATAAGCCAACAATAATTACTAATTTTGCAACTTCTAACAGTCAGTTGCGCGATGGAATAGACGGAATAATTGTACCAATGGACAACGAAAGTTGCGCCAAAGGAATAAAAGTACTGATTGAAGATAAAACATTGCAACAAAAATTGATAGAAAACTGTAAAAACAGTGATTTCGACAATAAAAAAGAGGTTCATAAAATTTATAGATTGATAGGATAATATGTTTTCTGCTGAATTATATCCCCTTATATTTCGGAATGTTGTTTTGGTAATTGTTTTACTGAAATGTATTAGCTTGTTAACAAACAGCGGATATAATGATAATATTACAGACAAGATAAAGGCACTTCTTTTGTGTTTTGTTATTATCGTTTTTTCTGGCTCGCGCCCTATTGACGGCAGTATTGGTGACACTCGCATGTACGCACATTCATATAATTTATGTGTAAATGGAGTGAATATGGATGGCAATAGTGGCGAATGGTTGTGGAGTTGGATAATCACAATCTGTGTTGACGTGGGATTGAGTGTGAATGCTTGGTTTACGGTAATAGCGTTTTTGTATGTTGGACTGTTGTTTTTGGTAAGCATCCGAATAACAAGGAATAGTAGTTATTTAATTATTTTGTTTTTTATTTCTGCGTTTGTATTTTACAGTGGTGCAGTAAATGGATTACGCATAGGATTAGCAACAAGTATTTTTACATTGGCTCTTACTTATATATCTTCTTGTCATTTAACAAGAAAAATCTTTGCAATCTTGCTGTTTATTGCGGCTTTTTTTACTCATAAATCGATTGTACTGCCCGTTTTTTGTCTTTTTTGCTCGATATTCTTTTTCAAGAATATTAAATACCCTGTTGTTTTTTGGTTTTTTTCCATAGTCTTACTTTTGTTATTTGGCAATTTTTGCGCTTCAGTATTAGATTCCTTAGGGCTTTTTAGTTTTGATGAGCGCATGGAGAATTATCTTATTGGTAATAGGGACGGGGTAACAGACTATGATAAAGGCGGTTTTCGATGGGACTTTCTTCTGTTTAGTTCTACACCTATTGTATTTGGTTGGTATATAACAGTAAAAAGGAAGATTACAGATAAGTTCTACATTGTGATACTAAATACTTATATACTTGCCAACGCTTTTTGGATTTTGGTAATGTACGCCAAATTTTCCAATCGTTTTGCCTCGTTGTCGTGGTTTTTATTTCCCTTGCTTTTTGCTTATCCGCTTGTAAACTTCAAATTGTGGAAAAATCAGAATGAAAAAATAGCATTGATATTATTTTTTTATATGTTTTTTACTTATTTTATGTGGTTAATAGGAAAATGAATAAGACGATACCGACACTGACTGTTTTTACACCCACCTATAATCGTGCATATTGTTTACATCTCGGTTATGAGGCATTAAAGCGGCAAACTTGCAAAGACTTTATGTGGTTGATTGTTGATGATGGCTCTACCGATCACACCAAAGAATTAGTTGAAAAATGGCAAAAAGAAGCTGATTTTACAATTCGGTATGTTTATAAAGAAAATGGCGGTATGCATACTGCTCACAATACTGCCTACAGAAATATTGATACAGAATTGAATACCTGCATCGATTCCGATGACTATATGCCCGATGATGCAGTAGAAAAAATAGTGAAATTTTGGAAAGAACACGGCAGCGATAAATATGCTGGAATCGTAGGTTTAGACTCGACAGAAGATGGACACATTATCGGTACAAAATTTCCTGAAAATCTAAACGAAACCACATTGGGTAAGTTTTATGCTCGAGGAGGAAAAGGGGATAAAAAATTGGTTTATCGTACGGAAGCAATAAATGCTTATCCGGAATATCCGGAATTTGAAGGAGAAAAATTTGTACCGTTGGACTACAAGTACTTACTTGCTGACCAAGATTACAAATTACTGACCTTGAATGAACCATTAGTTATTGTTGAGTATATGTCTGATGGTTCGACAAAGAATATTTTTAAACAATATCGCAACAATCCGAAAGGATTTGCATTTTCGCGATTATCGCGAATTCAATATGGAAATACGTTCAAAGAACGTATTAAAAATGCTATTCATTTGGTGTCTTCAACTATCTTTATAGGTAATTATAGGTGGTTACTGAAAACAAAACGCCTTTTTTTGGTTTTATCAGTAATCCCATTGGGAGTAATGTTAAATTTATATATCAGGTTAAAAGCATGAGAAAATCAAATGTTTATGAAGATTTATATCGTTATTGCGGATCCCGTTCACGTAAACACTTACTCCGTTATTTGTTTTTTACACCCGGATTTCGATATATTTATATATTACGACAATGTCAAAAAAGAAACTTCCTGTTTCCCATATTTTTTATTTTACTGAAACATTATCAAATTAAATATGGTATTCAAATTCCATATCAAACAGAGATTGGTAAAGGTTTTCGCATTGCTCATTTTTCAAATATAGTTGTCAATCCTGCAACGAAGATAGGTGCTAATTTTAATATTGCAAATGGTTGTACCATAGGCAATTCAGGAGGAATAAAAAAAGGCACACCAATAATTGGCAATTGTGTTAGTTTGCAAACAAATAGTGTGGTAGTTGGTGGAATAAAAATAGGTAATAATGTACTAATAGCACCTAATACATTTGTTAATTTTGATGTTCCGGATAATAGCGTTGTTATTGGGCAAAAAGCAAAAATAATTTCCAAAGAAGATGCAAGTAATTTTCAAATAGTTTATAAAGTGTAATTCAAAAATGAAAGTATTACAAGTAACTAATTCCTTATATACTGGTGGCGCAGAAAAACTACTTGTAGATTCGATTCCAATCTATAAACAGAGAGGTATGGATGTAGATTTATTGCTCTTAAATGGCGATAAAACACATTTTTATAAGCAATTAAAAGATAAAAACATTACTATTTATAATCTAACAAAAGGAAATATAAAAAAGATTTATAACCCTTTTTTGATTTTTCGAATTATTCCTTATTTGAAAAAATATGATGTTATTCACGTACATCTTTTCCCTGCGCTGTATTGGGTAGCATTGGCAAAATGGCTATCAAGAAGTAAAACTAAACTAATTTTCACAGAACATAATACAAATAATAGGCGCATTGTAAAAAAAGGTATATGGCAGATTTTTGATAGATTTATCTATAAAAAATATAACATAATTGGGGTTATCACATCGGAAGTGGATATGATAATGAAATTACATTTATCTGACAAAAGTGATAAATTTAGAATTGTTAACAATGGAATAGATATTTCTCAATATAGTAATACCTCTGGTTATGATAAAAATAACAAAGAATCAAAAGTACTTATTCAGGTAGCAGGTTTTAGAGAACAAAAAGATCAACTGACATTAATTAGGGCGTTGCAATTTTTACATGGAAATGTTGTCCTCCAATTAGTTGGTAATGGTGTAACACGCAAGCGATGCGAACAGTTGGTGCATGAATTGAATTTATCGAACAGAGTTTCATTTTTGGGCATTAGAACGGATGTGCCAAAGCTCCTAAAATCGGCTGATGTGGTCATACTCTCATCACACTATGAAGGGTTGTCATTGTCAAGTATTGAAGCAATGGCATCAGGTAAGCCGTTTATTGCTTCAGATGTTCCCGGATTAAGAGATATTGTTCTCGGCGCAGGGTTGTTGTTTGAAAAGGGGAATGAAAAGGATTTGGCAGAAAAAATAATGTCTTTACTAAACGATGATGACTTATACAAAAAAGTGGCTCAACAATGCTTTGAAAGGGCAAAAA
>Ga0209628_10003185_pt1 | contig 11398 bp, 7 predicted proteins | sample TergutCu122P4_FD_187285 | JGI IMG/M metagenome (GOLD analysis project Ga0209628, IMG submission 187285) | Cubitermes ugandensis P4 segment gut microbial communities from Kakamega Forest, Kenya - Cu122 P4 (SPAdes) (version 2) | ecosystem: Host-associated > Arthropoda: Insects > Digestive system >...
GACGGCAGCTGGGTCATCTCCGTCATCGTCGGCGAACTGTACGCCGGTGACGGCTTCTACGACCCGGAGGAGGGGTCCCAGATCGTCAACAGGTGCATTTTCGGGACGTTCTACGGCAACGCCAAGGTGACATCCGATGTCAAGCGCTCGGAGCGCTACACGCTCGACGGCTTCGACGGCTGGATCACCGAAACGAACCTGTCCTTCTCGATCCCCAACCTGGCTACCACATCGGAACTTGCCATCGTGATCATCGTCAAGACATCAGCCGAATCGTCCTCGATCTTCTACGCTTCGATCCCCAACGACGCCGTACAGTACAGACCCGACGTCGACAAGGCCATGGCGGGCCTCCACGTGGTCACTTGACGGTACGGGGGGTCACTTGACGGTACGCGGGGCCCAGGCCCGCGCAAACGCGGACAAAGGCTTAGTCGTGGGCTTAGTCGTGGACGACGACCAGCGTGCCGTCCTCGATCCAGTCGTACATCTCCTTGGCCAGGGAGACCGGCATGCCGACACAGCCGTGTGAGGCCGGGAAGCCGAACCCGCCGGTCCAGTAGTTGCCGTGCAAAGCGATGTCACCGTTGAAGTAGGCGATCCACGGCACGTCGGGTTGTGTGTAGTCCACGCCCTTCATGGTTTGGACGGCGATCTTGTACTGAACGTGGTAGACGCCCAGATAGGTCGGCGTGGCCGCCCGGCCGATCACGACCGACCAGGTGCTCAGCGCCGTCGTGCCTTCCCACCGTGTCACAGTGCAGTCCGAACGGTTGACCTCGACCCACTTCTCCCCGTTGGGGACCTGGTATTCCGCGTCCATGGGCACCTGCACGACCTCAAAGTCCTTGGTGACTATGCCGACCGACAGCTGCGCGCCCTGCCCGGCCAACAGGGCGTCGGCGACCTGCGCCGAGACCGTCGCCGGGTCGGCGACCTGTGAGCCCTTCTCTCCCCATTCCATGATTCCCACGGGGGTGCCGTTCGGGCCGATCAGTTCTTCCTGGTTGACCGGCGCATCAGCCAAAGCGGCGTTCATTATTGCCGGCAACTCGGTACCGACCTTGGCGGCGTCGATGCCCGGTGTGATCGTGCCGGCCTTGACGTCCTGGGTGAAAGTCGTCCAGGCACCGATGTTGTCCGCGGTCAGATCCATCGACCGGCGGCCGGCCGTGATGGTGTATGGCGCCGCGACCATGCGCTGGGTCGCCACACCGGCGGCCTGATGCGCGACGTCGTCCGTGATGGCCGGCAGCTCCTCCGTGGTGGGCACAGTCAGGGTGGAACCGAAGCCCGCGCCTTCCATGAGCGCCTTGCCGACGGCCGACGCGTCGGCCTGGACACCCTTCTGCCCGGGGACCACGACAAAGTCGCCTTGCGCCGGGTCGTACCGCACACCCGCCGGCACCGACCGGGCAGAACTCGCGATGAAAGCCTTGTTCAGGTAATCCTGCAACGTCGTCTGGTCGATGGTCATGACCAGCGGTACGTTCTTGGTGGCGAACGGGTTGTAGGCCCCCAAACCGCGGTCGTTGCCCGCTGCCAGGGCCTGGGCCACGGTCCTGTCGGCGTCGAAGGTAATACCCAGCTCCTGGGCCGTGGCAGTGGTCTCCTTGCCCTCGAACGACAAGGTGGCGGTGTAGCTTTCGATCAGCGTACGGGTGACGCCGCTGATCTGCGCCTGGCTGAAGCCGGTGACATTGCGCCCCGCGACCTCGGTCCCGGGTTTGGCATGCGTGGAAAAGAAGCTCGCGCCGACGGCGACACAGCCGACCACCAGTGCGACTGCGACCACCACGGACGTCAGGGTCGCCGCCAGGACCGACTTGTTGCGCCGGCCGGAGTCGCGTGGCTCGACGGGCACGTCCGTGGTGACGCTGGTCAGGTGATGTACGGGGGTGGGCGCGGGCGGGTCGAAGGCCACCGGGATGGTCATTGTCACGTCCGCGGGTTCGGGTGGTGCCGGGGGCCTGGTGGCGGCGGGAAGAGGCACCGGCGGCACCTTGGCGACTGGCACCGGGGCGACTGGCACCGGGGCTACCGGCACTGGGGCAACTGGCACGGGGGCGACCGGAACAGGGGCAACCGGAACAGGGGTAACCGCCTGCGGAACCTCCGCCACCGGCAGGACCTGCGGGACCGTCTCGTCAAGCGAGGGGACTCGTCCGTCAGGTGCGGCGGCGGTTGGGACGTCCGCCGCCGCAAGTTCTTGGGCCTGGGGCTCGCCGGCGTCTCCGGAGGCCGGCAACTGCGAACCCTGGGTGCCATAAGCCTGGGCCACTATCGGGGCCGGCTGGGCCGTGGCGCCACCGGCAACCTCGGTCACCTCAGTGGACGCCGCGACCGGCGGTACGGCCGACTTGGCGGGGACACTTTCGGCGACCGGCTGCTGCACGTCCGGCTGGGGTGCCTGTGGTACGGCCGGTTCTGCCACATCTTCGACTGGATTCGGCACCGTGTCTTCGACGGGTCCGGAGGCGACGTCCTCCACGGGTCCGGCCGCCTCATCCTGAGGTTCGGCGGCCTCATCGGTGGCGATCGCCTCCACACCGGGCGCGGCGGCGTCCGCCTCCGTTTGGGCGGCATCGGCTTGCGGTTCGGCCGCTTCCGCGACCGGCTCAGTCGTGGCGGCAACGTCCACGACCTGCTGGGGATCGGTCTTCGCCACCGTATCAGTGGCAACCTGGTCCTGCCCGGCATCAACCGGCGGATCGTCGGAGTATTCCTCCAAGCCCGCCTGGACTTCCAGTTCAACCTTCTCGCTCACAAGTCCCTCTCATTCCCTATAACTACAAACACTGCCACCTCAAAGAGTTTACCCCAGCCATTACGCTCGGCTACCCTCCTTTTGATTGATGGTAACGGATTCCACGAACGATTACCAGAGTTTCGCACAGGCTCTCAGGGAAAATTTAGGAGGGTGGCGGGGCAGCCACGGTTTCAGGGGGATGGATTGGCGGGTCCGGGAGAACACCCCTTATGCTTACATGCTGTGATTTTCAAGCATGTCGGGGATGCCCGGCCGTACCCGGAACACGGGTTGGCCCTGAAGGACTGGGCGCTGATCGAGCCCGCGGCCGTACGTCTCGATGAACTCACCACCACCAGAAGCACCCTTGACCTGCGGACCCTGCTGGCAGAGGACTCCACCTTGTACGGCGACCTGTTTCCGCACGTCATCGACTGGGATGGCGCGCTTTACCTTGAGGACGGACTGCAGCGAACGCTGCGCGCCGCGCTCCAGGGCAGCGTCGTCATTCACGCCCGCGTACTGTCATTGCCGAAAACCCAGTAGGCTAAAAGCCTGCAAACCGTTTGACCAGGAGGCCGAGTGAACCAACAAATGATCCGGAGGCTGTCGACTCCGATCACGTTGATCGTACTGCTCGGTTTGCTCACCGCCGGGCTGGCATGGGGCTACAAGACTGTGACCGCCAAGGTGACCGGCGCGCCGCCTCCGCCCTGCGTGACCGTGCCCCTGACCGTGCTGACCCCGGGTTCCGTCACCGTCAACGTCTACAACGCCGGCACCCTTTCGGGTTTGGCCACCCGGGTGGCCGACAAACTGCAGAAGGGCGGCTTCCTGATCGGCAAGGTGAAGAACTCCACCGATAAGGTGGTCACCATCGTCATTGTCGGCGCCGCCGCGGGCAATCCGGAAGTCCAGCTGGTGGCGGGCTGGTTCGTCGATCCGCAGATCCAGGCCGACGGGCGTCCGGATCACACCGTCGACGTCATCGTCGGTGACGGCTACAGCGAATCGGCCGGAATGGTGGCCGAGCCCCCGACCAGCCTGGAGATACCATCGGGGGCGGTTTGCCTCCCGGCGTCGAAGACGCCGACCCCGACACCCGATCCGGGCGCATCTGACCAGCCCGCAGACCAGCCAACCGACCAGCCCACCTGATTCCCGCGCAGCGCGCGGGGATCACCACCGCTGCAGCCAGCCGCCCAGGCGCCCGCCGCGGTCGATCAGCTTCAGTCGCTCCTCGACCCGGTGCCGCTGGGCGGAAGGGCAAACAATCAACAACTGGTCGTTGGCGCGGATCTGGTCGCGGCCGTGGGGGGTGAACATCTTCTCGCCCCGGATGATCAGGCTCACCTGGGTGTTGGCCGGCAGGCCGAGTTCGGCGACGGTTACGCCGTGCAGGCGCGACTGGGCGGACACCGCCACGGTCACCATGTCCGCCTCCATGACGTCCAGCGGTGCCACCTCGATGTCGACCTCGTGCGTCTGGTTGGCCAGGCCCAGCTTGCGGGCCACCCAGGGCAGTGTGGGGCTGGTGGCAAGGGTCAGGAACACAACGGCCACGAACGTAATGTCGAATATGGTGGTGGCGTGCTCCATGCCCGCCGCCATGGGCACCGTGGCCAGTACGATGGGGACCGCGCCGCGCAACCCGCCCCAGGACACGAAGGCCTTCTCGGCGCGGGTCCAGCGGAAGCCCAGCGTACACAACCACACCGACAACGGACGTGACACGAACGTCAGGAAAAGACCGCCGGCGACCCCGTACAGGATGTGGCTGGGCCGGATCGTCCAGATGTGCGTGAGCAGGCCGAGCATGACGAACAGGCCGATCTGGGCGATCCAGGCGATCCCGTCGGCGAAGGAGCGGGAGGCATGCCGGTGCGGCAGTTTGCCGTTGCCGAGGACCACCGCACAGATGTAGACAGCAGCGAAACCGGACACGTGGGCGACCACGCCGACCCCGTACGCCGCGACCGCCCATCCGATCACCGCCAGGGGATACAGGCCCGACGCGGGCAGGGCCAGGCGTTGCAGAAGCTGTACGCCGAGGAACCCGACCACCGCCCCGAGCGCCATGCCGCCGACCAGTTCGACAATGATCATTCCTCCGGTCACCCACCACTCGGCGGCCGTCTCCGCCCCTCCCATGCCCAGTCGGGTGGCCGCCGTCACCAGCAGCACGGTGGACGCATCATTGAGGCCGGACTCCGCTTCGAGCACCGACCGTACCTTCCCCGGCAGCGGCACGTGGCGCAAGACGGAGAAGACGGCGGCGGAGTCCGTGGGGGCCATGATCGCGGCGAGCAGTACGGCGAGGGCCAGCGGGAAACCCAGCACCAGTGCGCCGAAGGCGCTTTGCAGCACAACGGTGAGCACGATTCCGGCTGTCGCAAGTAGCAATGCCGGTGTGATGACGGGCCGGATCTCTTCCCACTTCGTCGACAACCCGCCCTCGATAAGGATGAACACCAGCGCGGCGAAACCCAGGTCATGGGCCAGGCCGGCGTCGTACAAAGCCATGGTCGCATCCAGGCTGAGCACGACGCCGAGAGCCAGGAACAGGATCAGGGAGGGAAGGCCCAGCCGGTCGCCCAGTTTCGTGGCGACAAGAGCCGCCAACACGACCAGCGCGCCGATCAGGAGGACAACATCTAGTGTCATATACCTCCTGACTACGCTCTTATCAGGATTCTAGTGCAGCGGCGGCGCGTTGTCAGAACTTGGGCAGCCCGATGCGCCGGATGATGGCCGCACCAGTCATCGCGATCACCGCCAGGCCCAACCCGGTTGAAGCGGCCGCACCGGGTGACCAGAAATCGAGTGCGCGGTCGTGGGGCGTACGCTCGTCGGGCGGGCGGGGTACACCGGTTTCCGTGACCACCGGCACAGTCGGCGAGGGGCTGGAAGCGGGCGACGGGGGGCGGTTCTTCAACCAGCCCGGATCGGTACCCGGAGTCTCGGAGGGTGTCGGCTGCTCGGTGGTGGGCGTAGCCGGGGTGGCGGGGGTCTCATCGCTGGATTGCTGCTGGTTGGCCTGATTGCCTCTGTCGATATTCGACTTCTCCTGTGGCGCCGGCGTCGTGGGTTCACCAGCCGGCGGCTCGACATGGGTGTCGACGGGCGGGCCCGTAGGGGGAGCCTGGTCACCCTGGTTGGGATCGATCGGGGCCGTGCCGCCGATGGGATCTTTGCTGGCGTTGCCCTTGGTTCCCATCTCCTGACCCGGAGCATAGGAAGGACTGGTCTCCTGCCCGGGGTCCGGACCCGGTGGCTCCTCTTGACCGGGGTCCGGCTGCGGTGACTCGTCCTGGCCGGGGCCGGGATTCGGCAAATCCTTGGGCGGCGGCGTGTCTTCCGGAGTGGGTGTCGGGTCCGGGGTCGGATCGGGTGCCGGGTCCGGCGCAGGTGTCGGGTCCGGAGTCGGCGTCGGGTCCGGAGTCGGGGTTGGGTCCGGAGTCGGGGTTGGGTCCGGCGTCGGTGTCGGGTCTGGAGTTGGTGTCGGGTCAGGCGTGGGCGTGGCCGCAGGCGTCTTCTCCACGGTTGGTTCAGCGCTTGGAGAGGCTTCCGCGGTGGGGCTGGGCTCAGGCGAGGCCGGGCAGGAGAAGGTCGCGTTGCCGGACCCGATCGTACCGGCCCCCACAGCGGTGCCGTTCAGGGACAGGTCACCGCTCCAGACACCCTGGCTGTCCAGCTGGAATTCGAATTCCAACGACGACCAGGCGCGGATCAGGAAGCCCTTGACCTCGAATTTCACCGAACTGCCGGCCAGGGTTGGTTCCTTCAGCCCGACCGTGGAGCCGCTGACGTACGCCCAGTCGCGCGGGTACCGCACACTGAGAGTCGACAACGTAACTTCGGTATTGTTGGGATTGTTGATCTCCACCCGCACAAGAACCCGGTCGGACACGTCAGGGGTGGCCTCCAGATCCAGGCTGGCTGTCAACGGCCTGAGCGATGCGGCCGGGGAGCCACCAGGACCCCCGGTCTGTTCCGACGGGGAACCGGAGTTGGTCAACACGCATGGGGTGGGGGCGGGCTCGGAAGGGCTGGGGTCAGCCATCGCGGCCACGCCCCACGCGCCAAATAGCATCGTAGCCACCAGGCCGATGCTCCAATGTCGCAGACTCTTCACTATGTCCCCACTTTTTGTCCCCGCTGTATACAGCGATCCCTAGTCTAGCAAATCCACTGGAACTTGCAAGGTTACACGGAAATCATTTTCCCAAATCCGCCCCAAATCACGATCTGGGTTCGATTGCGTGAGAAAAACGGCCCGTTTCCCGTACGCAACACGATCCAAAACCGGTTCCGGACGCCATCAAGCCAGTACGAAATAGCGCAGCCAGACGTACAGCCAGGCGATGGCGACGGTTACGGCGGTGACCACCAGGCCGTACTTCGTGAACTTCCAGAAACTGATCGGACGGCCCCACTTGGCCGCCACCCCCAGGACGACCACGTTGGCCCCGGCCGCCACCGCTGTGGTGTTGCCGCCCAGGTCCGCGCCGAAGACGAAGGCCCACCACAGCGGGCTGTCCGCGCCGGAGTGGGCGGTCGAGGCGACCATCTGCTCGACGACCGGGGTCATGGCGGTCGTGTACGGAATGTTGTCGACCAGCGCCCCGGCCACGGTCGAGAAGACCAGCAGGCCGGAAGCGCCCACCAACTCGTCTCCGTGCATCCAGCCGGCGGCCATCTGCCCGATCCGGCCGATGACGCCGACCTCGACCAGGGACCCGACAAGTACGAACAGCGCCATGAAGAAGGCCAGCGTCATCCACTCGACTTCGCGGAGGAACTCCTGAGGGGTGGTACGGCTGACCAGCACCATCGCGCCGGCGCCGAGCAGCGCGACGACCGACGGGTCGACGTGGACCAGGGTGTGGAAACCGAAGGCGACCATGGTGGCGGCCAGGACGACGAGGCATCGTACCAAGAGAGGTTTGTCCTCGATGGCGTCACCGGGGTTGATGCCGGCCAGGGCTTCGTCGACGTCCACGTGGACCTTCAGCTGCTTGCGGAACAACAGCTGCAGCAGGCCGATCAGGACGACCAGGAGAATGACGCACAGCGGCAGCGCGTGGACGAGGAAGTCGTCGAAGCTCAGCCAGGCGCGCGAGGCGATGATGATGTTGGGCGGGTCGGCGATCAGGGTCGACAGGCCGCCGACGTTGGCGGTCAGTATGAGGGCGATCAGGTGCGGCATCGGGTCGATCCGCAGGCGCTGGCACACCGACAAGGTGACCGGGGCTACGAGCAATACCGTGGTCACGTTGTCCAGGATTGGCGAAAAACCCGCTGTGACCAGCACCAACAGGACGATCAGCTTGGACGGCCGCCCCTGGGAGGTCCGCGCGGCCCACATGGCGATGTACTCGAACAAACCGGTGTGCCGCAGGATCGACACGATGACCATCATGCCGAACAACAGGAATAGAACGTTCCAGTCGATGCCGGTTTCGGGGTTGAAGAACGCCGTTTCGGCGCGGACCAGGCCGAGCAGGGTCATGCCGGCGACCCCGCCGAGGGCCGCCGCGACACGATGAACCTTTTCCGTTGCGATCAGGATGTACGACAGGACGAACACCCCGATGGCCAGGTATTCAACCATAGGCGGGGTCCTTAGTTCGTTCGATCGTCATGCGGGTTCTCCAAGGTGGCAAGGGGGTAAGCCTGGGGTGATTTTACCAGAGGGAACCAGCGCGGCAGATACTACATAAGTGTGAACATCAGTGGCGGTGACGGAGGGATTTGAACCCTCGGTGGGTTGCCCCACACCCGCTTTCGAGGCGGGCTCCATCGGCCACTCGGACACGTCACCGCGGGCTATCCTACCAAAGTGCCGGTCTGGCAAAGAACTCTTGCAGCAGGTCGGCGCACTCGTCCGCCCTCACCCCGCCCGTCACCTCAGGCCGGTGGTTGAGGCGCGGATCCCGTACGACATCGAACAACGACGCGATCGCACCCGCCTTTGGGTTCAGGGCCCCGAAAACTATGCGGTCAACCCTCGCCGCCACGGCGGCGCCGGCGCACATGGCACAGGGCTCCAGGGTGACAACCAACGTACAGTCTTGCAGGCGCCAGTCACCGGTGGTCGCGGCCGCCCGCCGCAGCGCCAGAATCTCCGCGTGGGCGGTCGGGTCGGAACTCGATTCCCGTTCGTTGCCGGCCACGGCCAGGACGTCGCCGGAAGGGTTCAGTACGACCGCCCCGATCGGTACCTCGCCGCATTCGGCCGCCGCGCGGGCCGCCGCCAGCGCCTGGCGCATCGCGGCATCCCAGATCGTCACCCGACCGATTCTACCCGTGCCGGATCTTGGCCGGCCCAGTGTGTTCTACCGGGGCCGGGGCGCCGCGCGTACTAGGGTGATGCCATTCAAAGAATGGGAGGCTCTGTGACTACGTATGTTCTCAAACCGAACATCCCCGGCGGGACCTGGCTGGGTGCCGGCATCCTGGCTTTGGGCGCGATCCTGACCGCGGCGTCGTACCTGCTGAAACTGCCCGCCGGCTGGTCTATCGCCGGTTACATCGTCATGCTGCTCGGACTAGGACTCGTGGGGCTCACGATCGTCGTCATGAGGCGGCAGCGGGTGTGGGTGACGATGACCGACGACGGTTATGTGGTGGAGGGCCCGCGGGGCGAATTCTCGGGCGAGTGGATCGACGTCACCGAGGTGGCCGTCTCACGAAAGACCGGGAAGATTGCCCTGTACCACGGGCAGAAGCGGCGTACCATCATTGCCCATCCCGCGCGCAAGGTTGACGATGAGCTGATGAAGGTACGAGAAGGCATCCGTACCCACCTCGAAGAGTTGAATGCATAGGAGACCGCTGAAGTACCATGTCACGAAAATCTGGTGCATGCATGAACATTGACCCGGTTGCCGCGATGTGCTAGCGTACCCCTTCAAGATGCTCCACAGCCTAGTGACCAAAGGCAAGAGCATCAGTTCCTTATCAATTCGACAGGAACCGTACCTTGTTCCGCTTGGGGCGGAACCCGGGGGAAGGGAAACACACCATGTTTCGCAGTGCCAGGATCGCAGTCGCCGCATTCGTGGCCGGGCTTGTGGGCCTGGCCCTGGTTACCACCATCATTCCCGCGAGCCAGGCGGCGCCGGCCACCCAACCGGTCACAATTCACGCGGCAGCCAAGGATCCGGTGATCATCACACCAAGTGCCCCGGGCCGGGAGTCCGGCGAGCTGAGCCTGACCGGCGGCACGTTCGACGTGGCCCGCGACTACGGCCAGTCCGCCCGGGTCGGTGTCACCAACGTCTCCAACCAGTCGGTGCGGTTCTACCTCGACGCCCCCAATCCGTACCCCGACATCGCCATCGGTTTCGTCCAGGGCGGGTCGCAAACCCAGCCGATGACCCTGCAACCGGGCGAGAGCATCGACATCGAGTTGTCGGTCTTCACCCAGAACGCGGCCACAACGCTGTATGACCTCCCGGTGTACGCGCACCTCGTCGCCGACGGCGACCCGGTGGCGGCCTCGGCCCTGATCACCCTGACGGTGCCCCTGCCCCAGTTCAAGGTCAGCCTGACGCCGGGCGCTTCCGACCCGGCCACACTGGCCCGTACGTACACCTTGACCAACCTCGGCGACCCCGTTTCCGATATCACAGTGGAGGCCGTGGGCGGGATCGGGAGCTATGTCGGTTTTGATCCCGGGGTGTCGAACAATGCGATGGCAACGGGTGACACGGTGGAATTCACCGTGCGGCCGGACCTGAACAAGATGCTCCGGAGTCAGAAGCTATCACTCACGGGCAGCCTGCTGGTCACCGGGGGCGGGCAAAGTGCCTGGTACGACGTGGCAATCGACGCCAGCGGAAACATCGAAACGATCACCATGGGTGAATTGGCGCTGAAACAAAGCGACAACCCGTACCCGAACCTGTCCCTGAACGAGAAATCGGCCAAGGTGGGCAGCGATGCCTACTTCAATGAGGAAGGGCTCTACGCCACAGCCAGTTACGCCCTGACCGACGGCCAGTCGGACCCGGTGACCGTACGTTTGACCATGCGGGCCGCGCCGTTCAAGGGGAACCCGGAGGATTTCGTACCGACCCAAGACTTGTCGACCAACCCAAACGGCCTACACGCGACATTCACCGCATGGGCCGGCCAGGAGGTGTACGACCGCATCCGGCAGTCCCTTGAGGCCTCCGGGTTCACCATGGCCGCGCAGCGTTTTTCACCCATGAGCCTGCCACAACCGGGCATCGAGGGCGCCAACGGCTGGGCGTTCGAAACCGCGGTGGACATCATCGAGGAGTACGGCCACAGCGCCAACGCCAGCGGCTGGGCCGGGGTGTTCGGAAAGATTTTCAAGATTCAGACCTACGAATCCTTGATCACCGACTGGATCAACGCTCCGGGGGTCATCAACAACCCCAACCTGTCGAGGGCGGATGCCCTGAAGTACCTCGCGGCCCTGGTGGGCCGGTCTGCTGCTGTGATCATCCCGGACATCCTCAAGCTCGCCGGCCTGCTCGCCGCACCCGAACTCATATTGGCCGCCGCAGCCGGCGAGTTCATCAACACGGTCTTGGATGCCTATATGGATTCAGTACGCAAAGGCATTCCCCAACCGCCCAGGTACCGTGAAAGCACCGTCGACTTCACCAACGCCAG
>Ga0209628_10003186_pt1 | contig 11395 bp, 11 predicted proteins | sample TergutCu122P4_FD_187285 | JGI IMG/M metagenome (GOLD analysis project Ga0209628, IMG submission 187285) | Cubitermes ugandensis P4 segment gut microbial communities from Kakamega Forest, Kenya - Cu122 P4 (SPAdes) (version 2) | ecosystem: Host-associated > Arthropoda: Insects > Digestive system...
GGCGACGGCTCACGTGGTCGTACGACAAGAGGTCGCCAACTCAACGATCGTTGTCATGATCCCGGACACCGGCGAACGCTACCTGTCCACAGCGTTGTTCGCAGACCCCACAGAAAGCGAGACCGAACATGAGTGACCCCAACATGAACGAAGGGCGCAATTCCAAGCCACCCCCATCGGCGCGGCGCTTTGCGCAGCGGCCGAAGACAACCTGGGGCCGGTCCACCCGCGTGGCAGCCAAGAAGGGCATCCGGTTGACCCGGCGGGTGCTGGCCCGCATGTCGGAAGACCTGTCGGCGGCAATGCGCGAGGACCCGGCTGCCACATCGCGGGCCATGGTAGCGCTGACGTACCCAGGCGTCCACGCCGTGTGGGCTTATCGGGTGGCACATGCCATGTGGGTCAAGTCCCCGCTGCTGCACCCCGCGGCGCGCGTGTTGTCGCAGATCGCGCGGTTCTGGACGGGCATCGAGATCCACCCGGGTGCTGTGATCGGGCGGCGTTTCTTCATCGACCACGGCATGGCGGTCGTCATCGGCGAGACGGCGGAGATCGGGGACGACGTGTTGATGTACCACCAGGTGACCCTGGGCGGGCGTTCCCGCGGCCGGTTCAAGCGTCACCCGACCGTTGGCAACCGCGTACTGCTGGGGGCCGGCGCGAAACTCATCGGGCCGATCACCATCGGGGACGACGCCAAGATCGGCGCCAATGCGCTGGTCGTCGACGATGTACCCGCAGGCGCGGTCGTGGTCGGCATCCCGGGTAAGAAGCGCATCGGCGACGTCGTCGCCTGAGGGCTCTTAGCGCTGGGCGCGTGCGAACCCGGCGGCCTGGGCGGCTTCCTCGGAGGCGAACCAGACATCGCCGGCCGTACGGGTGTAGCCCGCCGCATCCGGCAAATGGTACTTCATCGACCGCTCGTTGCCCTTGATCGTGAAACCTTCCGGCGGGTTCGGCCCGGCGTAGGAACCTTCTCCGTACGGCTGGGACTCCGTTAGGTCCGTGTTGCCAAGTGACGGGATATCGGCTTCATCCGCCGCCTCGGCCGCGATTTCGGCGGCAGTCTTGAAAGCGGGGGCGTCGGGCGCGTCAGCCGGTGTGGTGTCGGCAACAGGGGGTGCGGGAGCCGGCGGGACTTCTTCGGCGGCCTCGGCTGCCGGCGCTTCGGGCGCGGGCGGAGGTGAGGTCACCTCGGTCTCAACCAGAACTTCGTCGATCTCGTAGTCGTCGTCCGGATACACGTACGGCTCGTCCGGCTCGTAGGCCGCCCAGTCCTCGCGGCTGCCGAGGAAAGTCCGTAGGGCGAGCGCGAAGGCCCCGACCACGGCGCCAACGACTGCCAATGTGAACAGCTTCTTGCCTTTGCGCGACTTGCGAGCCTTGGCTGCTTTGCGCGTCTTGACAAGCTCGGTCTTGAGGGTGGCCACGGAGGCGTCCGTACGTTCGTCCAGCTGGGCCAGGATCTCGCGGGCCTCCCTGCCCGCCGGTGTGGCAGCGGCGCTCCGGAGGATTTCGAGCATCTTGGGCAGGAGTTCGTCTTGCAGCGCTTGCTGGGCCCGGTCCACGGCGGGCGCTACCCGGTCGAGGGCGGAGGTAACGGTTGGCTGAATACGCTCAATGGTGTCGGCGGCCAATCCGGCTGCGCGGCGCTTGGCCACCTTGGCGGCCTCCCAGGCATCGTCGGCCATGGGCGCCATTTTCTCGGCGGCGGAAGTCAACACCGGTGTCAGCCGTTCCACCGTCTCTTCCAGGGCCGCGGCACCATGTTCGGCTGCTGACTTGGCCTTGTCAACAGCAATCTCTAGGAGTTCTTCTTTGCGGGTCATCGCTATGGTCCTTTGGTCTAGTACTCCACGCGGAGTTAAACCCAGTTTAGTGCACCCCTCCCCCCGGCGAACCCTGAAAACCCCCTGAACTCATTTGTACGGACAAATGCCGGATCTGGGTGCGTCTGAACCTTCGGTTCTTCAGCTGCGTATGTGGAAGCCACATCGAGACAGGGTTCTGACTGGCTTGAGGAACGTCCAAGTTGAGTGTTTCCCGTTTTTCTTGATACTGATGCCATCTATGGCGCTGCTCTCTTTGACCTCCTGCTCACTCTTGCAGAAAGAGGCACCTACCGCCCACTTTGGTCAGCGGGGGTTCTCGACGAGTCGAGTGAAGTGTTGTGCCGGAACGGCATCAACCCGAAGCGGTGAGTCGGCGGATCGCCGCCATGCGGGATGCGTTCCCCGACGCCGAGGTGTGCGGGTACGAGCATCTTGTGCCACAAATGACATGTGATGAGGACGACAGGCACGTACTCGCAGCTGCTGTGCGCGGGGGCGCGGCAGTCATTGTGACATTCAACCTGCGAGACTTCCCGGCCAAGGCCCTGGCGCCGTATGAGATTGAGCTTGTGGGCCCCGACAATTTCTTGCTTGATCAGCTGGATCTGTACCCCCAGGTGGTGGCGCAGACGGTGTTGGATGTGCCAGGAGCCTATGAGAGCCCGCCAGTGACTGCTCGTGAGTTTTGCGAGTTGCTCCGAAGATCAGGCGTACCCAAGTTTGTCCGGGCCATCACTCCCATGCTGTAGCGATTCGGCAGGGAGGATGGCAGAATAGACGGCGCTGATCAACAGCGACCCCCTACTGAGAGGACAACATGACTCAAGCAATTCTTCATACGAATCACGGTGACATCGTCATCGATCTATTCGACGACCACGCGCCCGTGACCGTGGCGAACTTCGTCGGTCTGGCCAACGGCACCAAGGAGTATGTTGACCCGACGACCAGGCAGAAGACCACCGGACACTTCTACGACGGTCTCGTGTTTCACCGCGTGATCAGCGGTTTCATGATTCAGGGCGGCGATCCCCTGGGCAACGGCCGTGGCGGCCCGGGCTACCAGTTCGGGGACGAATTCCACCCCGATCTCAGCTTCGACCGGCCGTACCTGTTGGCGATGGCCAATGCGGGACCGGGAACCAATGGCTCACAATTCTTCATCACCGTCGGCAAGACCCCGCACCTGAACCGGCGCCACACCATCTTCGGCGAGGTCAAGGACCCGGCCAGCCGGGCTGTGGTGGACGCGATCGCGAATGTACCGGTCGACGGCAGCGACCGGCCGCGCCAGCCCGTCGTCATGGAGTCGGTGGAGATCAAGCCCCGAACACTTGGCGGGGCGTTGGTGTGAATCATGGGTCGGCCGTCGTGACCGAGTCGATCGACATCAAGTGGTCTGGTGTCCGAACGGCAACTAGTGTGTGTTGACCGGCCACCCCCACGTACCTTCGATATCAATCAGACGTACGCCGGACTGCTCAAGCCAACCCGCGATCAACTCGGCCTCCTCGATCGAACCGGCCGGCAGGCCGGCCAATCCGGGACTGACCGTTTTCGCTGTCGCCGCCACATCGGCAGCCACACGCACCGGGTCGTCTCCGGGCTGAGCGACCCCGGCGCCGGCCAACTGGCCGTACCGGATCACGTGGATCTCCCACGAACCGCCCAGCGCCCGTGCCGCGATCATCTGCGGGCAGCCGGCCAGGGCGCGTAGCCGTGCTTGCCGCACCAAACCGTGTTCGAAAGCGCGCAGGCGCTCCAGGATCTCGCCGGCCTCCTCGTAGCGGTATTGGTCGGACAGGGTGCCGATGGCGGCCAGGCAGGCTGCGCGGACCGGGCGCACGTCGCCGTTGAAGCATTGCTTCACCTGTTCGACCAAGTCGGCGTAGGCCGCGAGGCCATCGCCAGTGCAGGGTGCCGGGCAGGAGGCCATCTCCGCCAGGGCGCACGGCTGGCGCGGCTTCGCCGGGGACAGCCTCTCCGTACACGCCCGCAGCGGGAAGGCCTCACCCAGGGCCAGGATCGCCTGGTCGGCCGGGGCCCGACCCGAGAACGGGCCGCAGTAACTGGCCTGGTCATCCCGGATTTTCCTGACTACGGACAAGCGTGGTATGGGCTCGTCTGTGACCTTGATCCAGGTCTGGCGCGGCTGCTTGCTGCGGCGGTTGTACGGCGGCTGGTGGGCGGTGATCAGCCGCAGTTCCACGATCGCGGCCTCCAGGCCGGTGTGGCACTCGACGGCCTCCACGCCCGTGGCCAGCGCCACCATCTCCTCCATCCGCCGGCGCTGTTCGGATGCGGTGAAGTAGGTGGCGACGCGGCGGCGGACGTGCTTCGACGTACCGACGTATAAGTATTTTCGCTTGTCTTCGCTGTCGCGGACGAAAAAGTAGACTCCGGGACCCTCCGGAAGCTCGCCAGCCCAGACGTGCTTGGCGCGCCTGGTTGGCGACACAACGTACGAGAATTGTTGGAGGTCTTCCAGTGTTCGTACGCCCTGGTTGCCGACGCGTTCCAACAGGCGGTGCAGAACGTCGACGGTCGCTCGGGCGTCGTCGAGGGCGCGGTGGGACGGCTGCGCCGGGGTGTCGAAGTAGCTTGCCAGCGTGGACAAGCGGTAGTTGGCGACATCTTGGCGCGGGACGATGCGGCGGGCCAGGGTGACGGTGTCCAACACGACCGGCGCGGGCCAGTCGTAACCCAGTTCGGCACAGGCCCGTACGATGAAACCCATGTCGAAACTGGCGTTGTGGGCGACCATGACGCATCCGCGGCAGAACTCGACCAGGGACGGCAGTACGGAAGCCAGTCGCGGCGCGCCCGCGACTTGGTGGTTCGTGATACCCGTCAGGGTCGTGATGAAACCGGGAATGGCCACACCGGGGTTTACCAGGGTCTGGAATTCGCCTAGTACCTCGCCTGAACGAACCTTGACCGCGCCGATTTCGGTGATGCGGGCGTTGCTCGACGTACCGGTGGTTTCAAGGTCGATGATGCAGAAAGTCGTGGTGACCAGGGGAGTTGAGCTGCAGACATCAGTGGGTTGGGGGTCTTCGTGGTCGAACAGGGTCGGCTCAGCGACGACTGGCGCCGGCTTTGTCCTCTCAACTCGAACCATGCGATCCACTGTAGACGCCGACTCCGACAAATGTGTCGTCGGGTCCGGATCTGGGCGCTCTATAGCGGCGCGAATGAACTTTTCCGAGTTATCCACAGGTTTTCTGGAAGAGAAAAGTTATCCACAGATTTGGGATGCGTTGACATTTTTGGTGTCCGTGTTGCCATGGTATTAAGTATGAGTGGCACAGTTGGAAGATCGTCCAGGGAGTTGTTGGACACATTCATTGCATTGGTGTCCGAGTTGCCGGATGACAGGGATGGTTTGGACTTGGGCGAATTGGCGGATTTGTTTGTGGATGCCCAGTGGGTTGTCTCCCGGGTGAAGGGTTGGGCCGCGGTGATCGCGGCGGAGGCTGACGAGCGTCAGGCGATGATACGGGCCAAGGGGACCCCATCGGACACATGGTTGGCACAGAACCTGAATCTGAGCCGCAAGCAGGCGTCGCTGGTGTTGTACCAGGCGCGAAAGCTGCAGGCGGTCCCACTGGCTCGTGACGCGGTCCTGGGTGGTCAGATCACGTGGGAGCACGGGCGGGCCGTCGGGAAAGCCATGGATCACATGCCGGCGTCGTTGACCGATGAGCAGTCACGGCAGGCCGAGGAGATGCTGGTGGACATTGCTCGCAAGACGACACCGCGGGAGGTCGAGCGGGCCGCGGCGTGGGTGGCCGCACAAGTTGATCCCGAGCATGCGAATCGATCCGAGGAGGAACGGTTGGCCAGCGAAAGGGCGATTGCGCTTAGGAATCGGCATTTCATGTGGTGGCGTGAAGACGGGTCCGTTTGCTTCAGAGGGAGTTTGCCGCTGGTGGAGGGTGAGGCGCTCACCACCGCGATTGATGCAATCGCCAACCAGACGCGCCGCAACCAGGTTGAAGCCGGGGACCCGGCTGGTGGTGTTCCGAGTCGGACTCAGCGTCGCGCAGACGCGTTGGCCTGGTTGGCGGGGCACGCCGGGTTGAGAAACCCGGTGCCTGATGTGGTGGTCACCGTCAACTACGAGGATCTTAGGAAAGAGGCGGCGGGCGCTGGTGTGATGCCGGATGGGGAACCTGTGTCGGCTGGAGCCCTGCGGCGGATGTGTTGTGACGCGAACATCATCCCCATTGTGCTGGGCGCCTCGTCAGAGCCTCTTGATGTCGGACGATCGCAACGATCCGTACCGGCGGGGCTGCGCAGGGCCCTGGTTGAGCGTGACAGGCAGTGCGCGTTTCCCTCTTGTGACATCCCGGCTGCCCAGTGTGAGGCGCACCACCTCAAGCCCTGGTGGAAGGGCGGGCCCACGCGTTTGGATAACCTTGTTCTCTTGTGCCCCCATCATCATGGGTTTGTCGAACCGGACACGCAGGATGGACGCGACCAGTGGCGTGTGTTTATCGGAACGGATGGGTTCCCGGTGTTCATCCCGCCCAAGCGATACCCGCATCAACGACCAATGCGTCACTCCAATGCTCCGCGGCTGCCGGATATCTATTCCGGCCCACAGCTGGCCGCTGACCAGATATCACCGGCTGATTCTGTGGTACTTCGCCAATGATGGGTGAAAAAATGTCGGAGGCCACTGTCAGACTTCCTGGCATGAAGTCATATGTGATTAGTTGCAGTAACTGTCAGGCCAACACCGCCTCGTGCGACAACTGTGTGATGGCCTTCATCAAGGGACCCGGGTTCGGGCCCATCAGATTCACCGAAGAGGAAAAGGAAGCATTGTGTGTGATGGCAGATGCGGGCCTGATTCCGCGGCTCCAGTTGGTGGCCGCTTGAACAGGTGTGGTTCAGGTCAGGGATCGCAGCCAGTCCCGCAGAGTCCAGGTGGCCCGTACGTCATCCTCGTTGTAGTCCAGGATGCGTTTCTCGGCCTGTTCACGCTGCTGGGCGGTCTCGGCCTCCACGGCATCAGAGAACCAGTATTGCGAATTCAAGCCGCTGGGTTCAGGATCGCGCCAGTGGAAACCAGCCCCTTCTGAGGCAACCGCTTTCAGGCCCAAACCATCGACTCCGAAGAAGTTGTCCTTGACTATGGGAAGGAGGTCGATGAAGTGATCCCGTGAGTATTCGGTCAACCAGGACAAAGCCGACGCGGGTCCCACTAACTGTGCCAGGCGGTGCAGGGCGGATGGCTCGTAGGTCGAGTAATGCCACACCATGGATGACGCGTCTGGGCTCGAGCCGAGTAGATCTCTAAGCCAGGCGGCCGCTGTTTCTGCGAGATCCAGTTCCTCGTCCTGGGTCATCATGCCGAACTGGGCCAGGTGGTGATAGTACGGTTGGGAGTCCGGCTGGCGCCGGTCATGGACCAGGAACCCCCACAGGTAAATCCGGTTGTTGGCGGAGGTCTCGATGTCAAGATCGATCTCCAAGTCAGCTGAGGGTACGTTGATCGGCCCGGAACTGGTCCGTTCAACCTTTATTCCGGCTTGCAGCAAGCGTCCGCGATGGGCGGCGAGGCGAAGGCGGGTTTCGGCACCGGTACGGTGGGCGACCCGGGGTAGATACTCGGGCAGTAGAGAATCAACATCTATGGTTGCTAGCTCGGTGATGGTGGAGATGCCCAGGCTCCGCAGTGTCATAATTTCGCGGGCGTCCAGCGGCGACCGCTCGATCTTGACTGAGATGTCGTCTTCCAAGTGTGACTGGCAGGTGGGCCACCACTCACACATCTCGCATTCAGGTATGCGCACTGGTGATGCGACCAACTCGGGATCGGTGGGCGACCCGGTCTGTTGTAGAGCCCGCGTTGCTACTCGAACGCGAAAGCGGTATTCGTGCTGGTAGCGGCTGACGGGGCTGTATCTACGCCACTGGTGGGGAGATGTGTAGGCGAACGCCCTGATCTGGCGCTGTGACAAGTCCACCCAGGCGATCTCGCCGCCAGCATTGCGCCGGCCCCGGTCGGTACCGATGATCGCGCCCCAAGGAGTCTCACCCGCGAACCCGGCGGCTGCGAGCAGGTGGTGCAGGTGGACCAGCGCCATCAGGTCGAGCGCGTGGGTTTCGACTCGGAAGCGGTAGTCGCTGACGTGTGCCTGGTGCAGGAATGGGCGGATCAGCGACGAGATCAGTTGTACGCCCTGTCCGGCCGGCGTCGGCGCCAACACATAATGGTCTTTGATCATGGCCGGATAGTACACGCGATTCGAGTTGTCGCCCGCGCGAAGAAGGATATCGGCCGTGCCCCGGCGGTGGTTATCCCAGTCGACCGGCAGTTCAGCTCCGATTATGATGTCGGTACCCCTGGACATGGCCTCGACGGCGGCCGCGATCCGTTCGTCGCCTGGCGGGTGATCCCGCAAGTCGGACACGCGGAGATTGTGCCGGTTGAGCAGGGTGCGTATGACGCGCTCCCTGTGTGAACCGGTCTCCTGGAAACGCTCCACGGCGTCCGGGTCTATACAGCAGGGGTCGGGCAGCAGTACCTCCGGCGTATGCGGGGGAGCGGCGGGGCCCAGTGCCGCAACGGGACCCGGAGTGGATGCGTATTCCACCAGCGGATTCAGCGTGTTCTGGGTCTTGACCGGGCACGAGATGGCAGCGTACTGGTCGAGGGCGAATGGCGTACCCATTTCAGTCATGGCCTGGTTGCTCGGTGCAGGGCGACGATGCCACCTGTCAGGTTACGCCACTGGATATCCTCCCAACCAGCGTCTTCGAGCATGGCGGCGAGCCCGTGCTGGTCCGGCCAGGCCAGAATCGAATCAGACAGGTAGGAGTAAGCCAAGGCGTCGGACGAGGCAATCTTGGACAACGCCGGCAAGGCGTGATCCAGCCATTCCCGGTGCAGGCACCGGGTGATCCCCGATGTGGGGGTGGAGAACTCGCTGACGACCAGGGTGCCCCCCGGTCGTACCACCCGGAACAGCTCCGACAGGACTTGCCGGGGGTCGGCGACGTTTCTCAGCCCGAAGCTGATTGAGGCGGCGTCGAACGCCGCATCGGTGTAGGGCAGGTGCATCGCGTCGCCGACGACGAAGATGTGGTCGGGATGACGATGGTAGCCAACAATGACCATTGCCTCAGTCAGGTCGGTTGCGATGACCTTGGCGCCCGTGCGCGCAATCGGCAATGATGACGCGCCAGTACCGGCTGCCAGGTCAAGGATGAGTTCACCACGCTGGGGTTCCAGGGCGTCCACCAGGGCTTTCCGCCACAAGCGGTCTTGGCCCAGTGAAGCCAGGTCGTTCATCAGGTCGTACCGGGGCGCGACCATGGAGAACATGTCCGCCACCTCGGCAGGATCCTTGTCCAGCGTTGCCCGTTTGCTCTGTGTGAAAAACCGCACCAGACAAGAGTGCCACGATTCGGCCCAGTGTTCCAGATGGTGGAGCGTTCAGGGGGCGTTTTCGCGGAAAAACCATAGCCAGGGGGGTCAGGCCGCCCACCTGATGGGTTCCGCACCTTGCTCCGCGAGTAGTGCATTTGCCCGGGAGTACGGCCGTGAGCCGAAGAAGCCGGCGTGGGCCGACAGCGGAGAGGGGTGCGCACTGGAGATGATCGGGGTCGAGCCCAACATGGGCGCCAGTCCTTTGGCGTCGTTGCCCCACAGGATGGCGACGAGCGGCCCGCCGCGGGCCACCAGCGCGTCGATCGCGGCGGCGGTCACGGCTTCCCAGCCCTTGCCCCGGTGTGATCCCGCCTTGCCGGGTTCTACGGTTAGCACCCTGTTGAGAAGCAGTACGCCTTGCTCGAACCACCTGGACAGGTCGCCGTTGGCGGGCGCGGGCACACCCAGGTCGGAAGTCAGCTCTGCGTACATGTTTCGCAAGGAGTGTGGCAAAGGCCGTACGTCCGGCCCGACCGAAAAGGACAGTCCAACGGGATGCCCAGGCGTTGGGTAAGGATCCTGCCCGACCAACAACACCCGTACGTCAGCCATCGGTCGGCTGAATGCCCGCAAGATGTTGGGACCGGCTGGCATGTAGCCACGCCCGGCAGCCAGCTCCGCCCGCAGGAAGTCGCCCATTTTGTGGACCTGGTCCTCGACTCCGGCCAGTGCGGCCGCCCAATCAGGCGCCACCAGTTCACTCAAAGGTGCCATCAGTATCTCTTCCGTCATGCACCATCCTACCCAGTCCGGGGCCCACCTGGGGTTGGATTCCCGACGGAGTACCCCAGGCCAGGACCACCCCGAGCACGATGATGACCGCGCCGACCAGCCACGCCACTTGCATCGATACCGCGTCCAGTATGGCGCCGGCCACGAGCGGGCCCAGGATCTGTCCGATGTCGCCCGCCATCTGGTAGGCGGCCAGCCCCGAGCGCGCCGATGTCGGCACGGTGTCGGCCAGCATCGACTGGGCGGCCGACCCGGTGGCCGAGGCGCCGATTGCGTACACACACATGAGGACGACCAGGACCACGTACGACCCGCTGAACGCCAAGCCAACCGACATTGCTGCCGTGACCAGGCCCCCCGCGAGCATCATGAAGCGCCGCCCCAGCCGGTCCGTACCCCACCCGGTCAGCGGCAGGGCTGCGGCCTGGGCCGCGGCGGCGATGGTGAAAGCGATGCCGACCCACGCCGTACCCAGGTGCAGAGTCTCCGCGATGAACAGCGGCAGCAGCAGGTTCCGTACGCCGAACGACTGCCAGCCGTTCGCGAAGTTGACCACCAGAACCGCCCGGAAACGCCGGTCCCGGACCAGGTGGGACAGGCCGACACTGGTTTCGCGCAGCTTCTGGCGGGTTGCAATGGCAGTACGGGGAAGCCACACCAGCATCACCACCGCCGAAACGACCAAGGTGCCAGCGTAGAAGAAGAACGGCGCGTGCATCGACACTGCGGCGATCAGCCCGCCGAGACCCGGCCCAGCCATGCCGCCCAGCACGAACCCCCCGCCCGAGAAGGCGTTCGCCCGCCCGCGCTGGTGCGCCGGGGCGGCGGCGAACAGCAAAGCCATCGAACTGACCATGAACAGCGCCGACCCGAAACCGCTCAGCCCGCGCCACACGAGCAGGCCCCAGTACGTCTGGGACACCCCCATCATGAACGTGGTGAACGCGATCAGCATCGTGCCGCCGATGGCGAGTTCGCGCGGACCGACGTACCTCAGGAGCCAACTGGATACAGGCATGGTCGACAGACGCAGTACGGACAGCGAGGACACCACCAGGCCGATCATGAAACTGGTGACCCCGAACGTACGCGCGTACACCGGCAAGATCGGTGACATGACGCCGAACCCGACGGCGATCAGGAAGTTGACCCCGGCCAGGATCCACACCTCGCGCGGCAGGCGAGAATGATTGGCCGGTGGCGCGCTGTCGCTCATGGCAGGTAGCCTACCCGCTGGCAGCCCCCCGCCAGCGGGCAGGGTTTTCATCCCGGCTAGAATTGGCCGCACCCGCTGAAGCAAAGGAGACCAAGTGAAGCAACGTGACTTCGAACTAGACACCACAACCGGTACCGACGTCCAACTCAGGATCCGGGCCCGGGGCCGCCT
>Ga0209628_10003187_pt1 | contig 11394 bp, 8 predicted proteins | sample TergutCu122P4_FD_187285 | JGI IMG/M metagenome (GOLD analysis project Ga0209628, IMG submission 187285) | Cubitermes ugandensis P4 segment gut microbial communities from Kakamega Forest, Kenya - Cu122 P4 (SPAdes) (version 2) | ecosystem: Host-associated > Arthropoda: Insects > Digestive system >...
ATTTGTCAGTAATGACGTTGCTGTGCCGAGTAAAGGCAGTCGAGTATTTACGATAATGAGAGGGTAGCTATGGAGCAAGCTATTTATCGATTTGACGAGGTTCTTGATGATGGCTTCAATGTCATGCTGCTTGGCGACCCTTATACTTTGTTAGAATTTCAGATGAAAAATAATCTGACAGAAAATTTACAAACGCCATTTACTACTTCAAGAATGGGTGATGAAGCCGTAAACTCCGGCGCAATGATGTACCTTGGTTATCCTCCATATTCATTTTCTATTGGTTGTACTGTGTATTTCAATTTTTCAGAAAATAGAGTATTAGGGGAACCATCTTTTAATGAGATATTCAATGACATACCTAACAATAAAATTCATGTAACCAATGGCTGTATTTGTTTATATACATGGCGACATTTAGCCAGTTTCAATCAACAGGCGATTGATATGCTTTACAAGTGTAGTCAACAAAAGGGCTATGTTGAGGAACGAGAACATGACGGCAGAAAATTCATTGTTCAAAATCCTGTTCGTCAAAGGGTTAGCTGTGAAAATGGTTACTATAATGTACAGGTGGTTACAGAAACCCCCGATGGAGATTTGCCCAAAGTTGAATTTATCTTTAGCAACATTGTAGTTTGAATAGTAGTTTGAATAGCGTATCCAAGAGCAGAACGCCGTGCGGCAGACTGCAAAACCTTACCGTTTGATTATATAGATTGTGAATAGCGATAAAGCAATTTCCCTTGCAAGGAGGGGGATTGCTTATTTTTCTAACTTCACCCTTGACAAAACGCACAGACGGGCACGGACTCCACACAATGACACGTCGGACAGCATCAGATAGTCTTGTTGGATGTTCACGGAGCCGGACTCTAACAACGAGACTTACCAACTGTTCAAACCGCCTGCTGACCCGCTGCCTTCCGGTACGGCTGACTGGGCCCGGAAACCACAAGAACCGCCCACCGACCCGCGGTCCCGCGGACGAGGTTTCCCATCGGTGGTTTTCGTAATCGGGGTGGTGGTCGCGGCCTTGGCCATCGCCTTGTGGGCGGGGATGGGGTTGCCCGGGGTTATGCCGGCCGTGTCCGGATCACCGGCCGCCACCGGCCCGAACAAATTGCAGTGGTCGGATCCGTTGTCGCTGGCGGACATGGGACATGAATACCCGGTGGTGCTCGATTCCGGCATCAAGGACATCGTCATTGTCTCGGTGGCTTCGAACGACGGGTACGAAGTGCACCCATCAGTCGCGGCCGTCGACACCCGTACCATGACAAGGCTGTGGTCGAAAACTGATGTGAGCCTGTGGAATGGCGCACAGGCGGTCGGACTTGTCGTACCGGTCGGAATCAACAGCAAAGGTGTCATGTTGGCACTCGGCTCGCGCCAGGCTGGTGGGTGGTATGAGGGGTACGAGTTGGTGGATCCGGCCACAGGTACGCAGATGTGGCAGTCCACGTCCGAGGTCGTGGCATTCGGCGATGGGTTCTTCGTCTCCAGGAACGCCGCCGACGGCTTGTTGTGCGCAAGTACGGTTGCCAGTCCGGGGGTCTGTCTCTGGCAGGTCCCGGGACCGGAATCGCGCCGTGGGTACGGCTACTTGGTCACCGGCCTCGGGTCGTGGCTGCAGACACCGGCCGGCGTACTGGACATGGCCACCGGTGCACCCGCACCCTTCGGCGCCGATGCCAGGGCCAGCGACAATGGTGATTCGATCTTCTATGCCGGCCCGTCGGGGGACCGGATGCTGCGAATCGCGTACCGCGCGCATGCCAGCGGTACGGTCACCATTCAGATATGGGATCCGGCCACCGACGCGCCGGTTGGGCAGCCCATAACCCGCAAGTTCTACAGCCAGGAACCTGTGCTGGCAAACCCGGATGGGCCGGTCCTGTTGGCCGGGATGGGCAGTACGGTTGCCGCGTACTCATGGAGCGACGGCAATCAGCAATGGCAAGTTGCCAATCCGTACCCGGTACCGGCCACGCAATCGTCCGGCGAAATCGTTGGTGACAAGCTATTATGGGGAGAATTGGATGGAGTGTCGGTGGCGGCGCTGGAAGCCGCCACCGGTCGTACTGTTTGGTCCAGCGAGACACTGTCGCTGATGCCGCCGTCCACCTACGGGGCCATGCCGTCGGCGGTCGGCAACGTGTGTTACCTCCAGGACGGTACGTCGGTGTATGCCGTCGACTTCGGCGACTTCACCACAACCGGGACCGCCGAATTGCCGCGCGGGGTCAACACCAAAGCCGGGCAGCAACTCAGCTTCCTCGGTGTCGCCGGTGGTCACGTGGTGGCTTTCACGCCCGGCAGCCAGTTGTACGTACTGCAGTGACCGTTGCTGGGGTGACTAGCTGGCCTCCCGCCACTTCGGCCCACCAACGCGGGTACAACGGCGACACTTAACATAAGTAACTCACAATATAGGCTCCAACGGGGGTACAACGTGGTCACCAAGTCACAATAGCCCGCCTCTTCGGCCCACCGACGGGGGTACAACGGCGACAGTTAACATAAGTAACTCACAATATAGGCTCCGACGGGGGTACAACGGCGACAGTTAACATAAGTAACTCACAATATAGGCTCCAACGGGGGTCCAACGTGGTCGCCAAGTCACAATAGACTGCCTCTTCGGCCCACCGACGGGGGTACAACGGCGACAGTTAACATAAGTAACTCACAATATAGGCTCCAACGGGGGTCCAACGTGGTCGCCAAGTCACAATAGCGTGCTGGATACTGTTCAACAACCGTTAAGAAAGAAACGCCGCCACCGGGTTGCCGGAATGTGCGGCTGATGATACATTATGTCATCGCGGTACCACGGTGGTGCCCGGGCTTCTCGGGGAGGCATGAACTATGAATAGCAATTGGGGTACGCGCGCGACGACCCGGTCCCGGGTGTTGGTCACCGTACTCGCACTCGTATTTGGCGTTGTCGGGACCTGGTCCGCGCCGGCCGCCAGTGCCGCGGACGACATGGCGCAACAGATACTGGCCATCATCAACCAGCAACGCGTATCGGCTGTTGACGACCGTGGTTATGCCATGCCGCGCAAGCCGCTCGACCGGCTCGACTGCACCGCCCAGGTGGCCGCCAAAGCCATCGCCGGGCTCGGTGCCGCACAGACAACTCCAGTTGGGCTCGATGACGCGGTCGCGGCCTGCGCCCAGAACACCGTCATTGCCGGGAACCTCGGTCCGTCTGCCACCACAGCGGCCGACATCGTCGGGCAGTGGATGGCCAACACGTACGCCGCCGGCACCCGGGCCAACATCCTCGGCGCGTACACGAACATTGGCATCGCGTGCGTGGATCAGGGTACGAACGGCTTCCTGTGCGAAGCGATCTTTTCGAACGCCGCCCGGCCCGACTCGGTCGCGGTGACCGTCTTCGGCGACTCGTACACCTCCGGCGCCGGCGTCGGCGACACGTGGCCGGGCTGGCGGGGAAAAACGGGTACGAACGCGTACCAAAGCCCGCAAAGCCAGGCCCGCGTACTGGCCCGGATGCTGCCGGACTGGACCGGTTTACCGGTCAAGATGTACGGATCGGACGTTGTCAACGACTACTCGCACATCGGTTCCGTCACGGCGAGCCCGGCCGACATGCCGTTCACCGGACCCTGGACCCTGGCGGCGGCGGACTACGCCTACCGGACCAGTGTGCTCGCAAACGTCAAGACCATGAAACAACAAATCGACCAGGCGCGGGCCGATCTGGCCGACCAGGGGAAGACCCGCCTCGACCAAGGCATCATTGTCTACGGCATGGGCGGAAACGACATCGGCTTCACCACCATCGCGCTGTCCTGTCTGGCGTATCCCCTTGTCGGATCACTGTGCTCGAATGCCATCGACACCGGCCGGAGTCTGATGGGGCCGCTCAAGCAGCGCGAGGAGACCCAGTTGAAGCAGATCATCGCGCAGGCGACGCCGAATAGCGTGCTGCTGGTCCAGGGTTATCCGTACCTCACGAACCCCGGCGGCAGCCGCGTGTGGTTCACGATGGGTTACCAGCCCGGCGGCCCGCTGCGCGACCTGATCGACACCTCCGAGACAATGTTCCAGCAGATGGTCGACGATTTGCGGGATTATGCGGCGGCGTACGGTGTAGATATTAGGTTTGTGCCGTACGCAATGGCGACCGACGGGCAGGCGCCCTACTCGCTCACCGGGCTCAATCCGAACCGGGGCATCAACGCCACCAACGAGGTCGGCGACGAGCACCGGGCGTCGGGGATATTGCAGGACGGCCAGGAGTGGCTCCACCCCGCGGCGAAACTGCGCCACATGGAGGCACAAATCATGTTGTCGAACCTGTTGGAGACACCGATGTCCGGGGCGCGCGACGCGATCATGGGGTACGGGAGCGACCCGGGCCGGTTCGATACCGCGGCGGTCGCGCAACCACTATTGTTCGTACCGCAGGCCGCGCCGGGTTCTGTGGTCAGGCTGCCGGATGCGGCTGTGGGTACGTATTACGGCGGGCGCGTCGAAACCAACGGGCAGGGGCCGGCGCCCACGATCACCGCTCCCAGTACGACAATCCTGCCCGGGCTGACCCTGTATCCCGACGGGATCATTTATGGGGCGCCACAACGGGGTACGGAGAACACCGACACAACGTTCTGTGTCACAGCGACCCGGTCGTACGCCGGTAAATCGCAATCCGCACAGCAGTGTTACAGCATCCACGTGGGCGGCGGTACGGCGCCCAAGCAGACCCAGGCATTGTCGGTTCCGAGTGCGACGACCGGCCAGCCGTACGAATTCTACCTGCCGGTCACCGGTAATCCGTCGCCGACGTTCGCGGTCACATCAGGTACGCTGCCGGCGGGGCTGACCCTCGATCCGGACACCGGCGCGATCCAGGGCGTCCCGACTACGGCTGTTTCATCTGCGGTCTCCATCACCGCGACGAACGTCATCGACGGGGTGACGAAGAAGTACGTAATTAGTTTCACCCTGTCCGTGCGCCAGGGTCTGGCGCCCGTGATAACGACGCCGGCCGGCCCGCTGGCAGCCGGGGAGGTGGGGGTGCTCTACTCCGTGACACTGACAACGAACAATCCGACCACGCTTCCGCTGATGTTCGTGGCGGTGGATTCCCTGCCCGACGGGCTGACCCTGGACACGACAACTGGCCTCATTTCTGGTACGCCGACCAGGCCCGGGGACTACACCTTCCGAGTCATGGCGTACGCGATGGACCAGAACCGGTACATCGCGTCCGTACAGATGCCGTACACGATCAGCGTCTCGGGCGATTCCAAGAACCCGCCGCCGGACCCGGGCAACCCGTTCTCGTGGACCGGTTCGTCGCTGACCGCGTCCCCGGCCCCCGACCCCGCCAAGCCCAGCGCGTGGCTGGTCGCCGACGGGACCGCGGCGTACACACTGACATTGTCCGCGCGCGACGTCAACGGTCTGCCCATGCCGGATCTCGATCTGGCGGATATCGGGTTCACCACCGGTTCCCCGGCCATGTCGGTCACGAAGCTCGTCAACAACCATGACGGTACGTACACCGCACAATGCACGTCGTCCGAAGTGGTGACGGCCGTAGTCAGAGCCACGTACCAAGGCAAACCGGTCGGCGAGAACCTCATGCTCTACTACCGGCCGGTGCAAGTGGTGTACACGCCGTTCGAGTTCTCGTACGCCAAATCTTCCGTCAGCATCAACCCGGCCGTGAAGACTTTCCTGGGCATACCGCTCACGTGGGTCAGAGCCGACGGGGTCAGCGCGTACGGGATCACCCTCACCGCGCGCGACACCTCGGGCGCGCTGATCCCCAACCTGGACCCGGCGGACCTGAGGTTCCTGACCAGTAGCTCGTCGATCCGGGTAAGTGCGGTGGAAAACTCGGGTGACGGTACATACAAGGTGTACGTACGGTCGCAATCGTGGATCCTGAACGGCAACGTGTGGGTGACGTACAAGGGCGAGAAAGTGGGTGACTCCTTCAGGGTCGTCTTCCTTTGAGAGACCCTACAGACCGGCCTCAACCACTCCGTCCAGGTCACCGATCGCGTACAGGGGAAGATCGATGAGCACGTTGACGTACCGCTCATGCAGGGCCGAAACAACGGGCCAGTCCCTGGCATTCAACGGTCCCAACAGCCCCTCGCTACCCATGGCGGCGGCGAACTGTATACACAAAAGTGGGGGGACTTTTGGTACGGTTGATCACAAAAGTGGGGTGACTTTTGGTACGGATCGGCACATAAATGCCGTGACTTTCGGCTTGTTGTTCGAGTCAGATCGGAGACGGGCCCATGTGAACTTTTGTGTAGGATATTCCGTCATACTCCACGAAGAATTCTACACAATCTTTCCGTGACCCAATCAGAGTGAACACATCACCAAGTAACTTGGTGATTAATCGCCAACTCACTTGTGGAAGTGTGCACTTCTGACTACGATGATACCCGTGAATACGTATCGACCACGGATTGCGGACAGACAGGTGGAGACAGCCTTGCGCACAGCCGGCGCGGTCCAGATAGTGGGCCCCAAGTGGTGCGGTAAGACCACAACGGCCGAACAGCGATCGGCAAGTGCCGTTTACTTCCAGGATCCCGATCAGCGCGCGTCCCTCCTGCGCGTGGCAGCCGAGCAACCATCACTGTTGCTGCAGGGCGACAAACCGCTGCTGCTCGACGAGTGGCAGGACGCCCCGACGATGTGGGACGCCGTACGGTTCGCGGTCGACCGGGAACAGGCGATCGGCAGCTACATACTGACCGGGTCGAGCGTCCCGCCGGTTGTGTCCGGCGAATCGTCGCGTGACGAGGTGAAACACTCCGGTACGGGCCGGTTCGCCCGGGTCGTCATGCGCCCCATGAGCCTGTACGAGTCCGGCGAATCCGATGGCAGCGTGCGCCTGGATGATCTGGTGAACCGGCGCGACATCGCCGGGCGTACTTCCAGAACATTGCATGATGTCGCGGAGATTTTGGTACGCGGAGGCTGGCCCGCTTCGGTCATCGCGGCCGACGAGTTTGCGTCGAGACGGGCCGCGAACTATGTCGATTCGGTCCTCGAGTCCGATATTTCGCGCGTTGACGGCATCGACAAGAACCCGCGGCGCGTGCGACTGCTGATGCGATCCCTGGCCCGCAACGAATCCACGGAAGCGGCGATGACCACGCTGCAAGCCGACATGGCGTCCGACGAGGGTCGCGTCTCCACCAACACGATAGCTGTCTACCTGAACGCGCTGCGGCGGTTGTTCGTACTGGACGACCAAGAGGCGTGGGCCCCCGCCGTACGTTCAAAAACAGCGATCAGAACCTCGCCCATCCGGCGTTACTGTGACCCGTCGCTACCCGCCGCCCTGCTGGGCCTGACAGCAGATAAGTTGTTGGTTGACTTCAACACTTTCGGCTTGTTGTTCGAGTCATTGGCGGTACGAGACCTGCGCATCTACGCGGGCGCCCACGACGCGACGGTCTGGCATTACCGCGACGCCCGCAACCTGGAATGCGATGCCATCATCGAATGGCCCGACGGCCGGTGGGGCGCGATCGAGATCAAACTCGAAACCAGCCGTGAAGACGCCGCCGCGGCCAATCTGCTGAGCATCGCCCGGCTGGTCCGTTCGCAACACGCCGGGGCGCCGTCGTTCCTGGCGGTCATTACGACAACGGGTTTCGCCCGGCGGCGCGGAGACGGGGTGTACGTGATACCCCTGGGGTGCCTGGGGCCGTAGACACGGTCACGGGCCATCGATATCACGGAGCTAACCCGCTCCAATTGTGGGTTCAAAGACCGTCGACACAAGATTGGAGCATACAAGCACACCTCCTGAGCCCGGATCGTGTCGGTAATATGCTCCAATCTTCACCGAGCACCGTCCGTGCGCCAGATTGGAGCAGGTTATCCCGCACATGTTAGGTCGTGAGACAGTGGGGTAAAGTGAGACCGGTTCCTCGCCCTATCCGCTTCAGGAGGGCTCCGCTGAACTATGTTGACCCACTTGACAAGGTAGAATAGGGAGAGGTTCCGTACGGACTCATCCGTCTCTGGCATCGAAATCCCGGCGTACCCTAGGATTTGAACATGGTTGACGACATACTCGGGCCCGGCGACGCGGGTGAGTTGTTGACACTGCAGCGGGCCGCCTTCGTCACCGAGGCCGCGATTTATGACGACTTCGCGCTGCCGCCGCTGACGGAGACCCTCGATGATCTGCGGGCTGAGCTGTCGGATTCCGCTGTCGTTACTTTGGGCGTACGAGAACAAGGCCGCTTGATCGGATCGGTACGGGTCCGCCGTACCGGCGAGGACGAAGCGTACCTCGGCCGACTCGCGGTCGCACCCGACCGCCGAGGCGCGGGAATCGGTACGCATTTATTGCGCGTTGCCGAGTCGGTGTTCCCGTCCGTACGCAAGATCCGTTTGTTGACCGGCGAACACAGTACGGAGAACATCCGCCTCTACGCCAGGCTGGGCTACCGGGAAACCGGGCGCACAAGAGCAGCAACAAGAGGAGCGACGTACGACCTGGTGTACTTCGAGAAAACCCTGGACCAGGAAACCTGATTGTCACCCGCCGAGGAGTCGGTTGATGATCGTACGTACGGGAGCGACGTCGTAACCGGTGCGTTCCACCTTGGTGATGCGGCGCTCGGAGAACGATTTGGGTTGCTCGCAGAGCACGTACGAACCCGGCGCGATCTCGTAATGCGTCGGGATCGGGTGAGGTTTACTGGTCATGGGTACCGCTATCACGATACGGCATGCACTGTGCAGGCGGTCATCCGATAACACCAGGTACGGGCGGTGGCCGGCCTGCTCATGGCCGATCACCGGATCAAGGCTGACCCATACGATGTCGCCGCGACCCGCCTTCACGAGACACCATCGTCGGCAGTGGCCAGGAACGCGGCGTCAACATCGTCCAACTCGGCCTCGGTCGGCGCGGCGGCAGCCGCCATCTGCGCCCAGAACTGGGCTTCCTCGCGCTCGAGCAGCATTTTCTCAACCAATGCCGCTTGTGCCACGTGCTCCTTCTTCGCCTGGTCGCGCAGCCGGTCACGAACCGGCGTGGGCATCTTCACAGTACTCATCATGGTCATGCATTAATTGTAGGTCCCAGGAGTATTCATGGCAAGGATGCACTGCGCAACCATCCCACGACATCGGACCCACGCCGGTTCGTGGCCCACGTACTGGTTGACCCATACCCAATGATCCCGATCAAACATATGTCATAATTGTTGGGTATGGGTTTGGGTCTGTCAGGGGCGGTACGGAGGCCTCTACCCATGCCCAACTCTTGGAAAGAGCCCGGGAGGTCCTGATTGGGTATGGGCTTGACACCATGGGGCTAATCATGATGGTATTGCATCAGGTCTTCTACTTGGGGACCTGATTAAAGGGGAAAGCATGAACCGTCGGGGGTTTTCGGTTACGCCGGGCACTACTATTGTTGCCGTCATCCTGGGGATGATATTTTCTGCGTGGATGGGGGTATCGTCTGCTGCCGCCGATCCGCCGGATCCGCCCGCGCCACCGGCACCATCCGTACCATCCGACCCGGCGGCAGACGACGTCGACCTGGACCGGATACCCGGGGCCCGCGCCGCCGCCGCACCCGTACCCGCCGCGGACCCGGCACCGCTGGTCCCCGGACAGGAAATCAAACACCAATTCGACGTTGTCCTGGCCCACATCTTTGCGTCCGAAGACCAGTTTCCGTCCGGTACGCCTGTCGAACAGGTACCGCGCCCGGCCATCGAATACCTGTTGTCGGACACGGCGAAGTGGTGGTCGGACAACACCGGTCTGGTCTTCGACTTCACCACAGGTCTGCGCTACAAAACTATCAACTCCACCTGCGCTGGCATCCACAAGGACGCCATGGCCGCAATGGGTGCCGCCGACGCCACTTACTACACCGGGTCACATCGCAACCTGCTCATGCTAGGGGCCAACGCCAGTTGCGGGGATTTCGCCGGGCAGGCGTACACCTCCTCGGGGTACGGCGATGTGACCGCCGGCGGTGTGGTCATGATCCAGGTCTTCGATTGGGACGGGAGCCCGGGTGACCACGATTCGCTGACGCAGACCAACGCCCACGAACTCGGTCACACTTTCGGCATGGACCACGCCTTCTCGAACGACTGCAGCCAGGTCGTCCGCCCCGGCGACGACCAGATCGGCCCGTTGTGGGACGGTCACGTTCTGACCGGCTGCAAACCCATGGAGTATTGGGACAACTCCTCCGTCATGGGGTTCAGTTCCGCCCAGACGCGCACACTCAACAGTCTGCAACGGTCGTTCCTGGGAGTCGGCTGGGATGTCACGACGATCGACCAGCCGGTGAACAAACAGGTCGTAACGCTTCCCCGGTACGACACCACGTCCGCCGCCGAGGCTCCCGGCGTCGTGATATCCTCCCCGGACGGGTCGTTCCTCGGGGGGCTGGAATACCGCAACGCCGACACAAGGGTTGTGTACAGCGTCCCCGGCGTCTACCTGACCCTGGGACGCCAGTACAACGGCAGGCAACTGGCGACCTACCTGCAGAACCCCGCCGGCCTGGCCCCGGTCGCCACTGGGTCGTTGCCCCGCGTACCCCTGGTCCCCGGTGCAACTTACGTTTCCCAAGATGGGTCGGTACGGCTGCGTACCTTGTCAGTGACCGCAACCACCGCCCAGGTCGAGGTCACGGTGGCCGCCCAACCCGGGGTACCGGGCGAAGTGTCGGTGGCACAACACTCCGGTGTCCTCACCGCCGTGGCGCTGGGCGCCACCGATTCAGTCGGCGTCACCTACCAGTGGCTCCGCAACGGGCAACCCATTTCCGGCGCGACTGGGGCCAATTACACCCCGGACGCGGGCGACGCGAACGCCGTCCTCCGGGTGGAAGCCACCTTCACCGCGCCCGGGCATGCCGCCACAACCCGGTCCAGCCGCGGCATCATCACCGATGACCGGCGCCTGTTCGCGGACGGCACGGAAGTACGCCTCGTCATGCCTGATCAGGACGGGAATCCGGTCGATTGCGCCGGCCTGTCCGTACTGTTGGATGTCTCGACGCCCGGCGGCCAGGCCGTGGCCCAGAAGCCGGCCGTACTTCAAGGAACGAGCATTGTCGGTACATGCATCGCCGGCACCGTGCCGCTGCCCGGATCGCTGCGGCTGTCCGTGTCCGTGCCGGGCAGCCCGTACGCGGAGAACCTGTGGCAAACCGCCTACCTGGAGTCGCCGGCCACGGGGTCGGCCCGCCTCACCGGCGCCGCGCGTGCCCAGCTGGTGGTCGGCGTCACACCGCCGCGGCTGACTTTGGACGGCCCTCCGATGAACGAGTACCGCGAAGGGGGCTCCCCGCTCCTGCGTACGAGGAACGGCAACGATCCGTTGGCGGTG
>Ga0209628_10003188_pt1 | contig 11392 bp, 14 predicted proteins | sample TergutCu122P4_FD_187285 | JGI IMG/M metagenome (GOLD analysis project Ga0209628, IMG submission 187285) | Cubitermes ugandensis P4 segment gut microbial communities from Kakamega Forest, Kenya - Cu122 P4 (SPAdes) (version 2) | ecosystem: Host-associated > Arthropoda: Insects > Digestive system...
AATAAATCATCAAACTATATAAAACTATCAACGTAAACTAAAGTTGCTATAATGGCGGGTCCGACGGGAATTGAACCCGCGACCTAAGGATTAAGAGTCCTCCGCTCTAGCCTGACTGAGCCACGGACCCACCTACTGCAGTTCAAAAAGTTTCATTGAATAATATAGAGCTTACGGTTTTAATAATGAAAGACCGCTAAATACAATGATTAAACAATGTTTTAGCAAGCATAACAACATTAAATAACGCATATGAAGGAGTAACAGCTGAATTAATGTCTTATGAACAGTGTACCAGTCTAACGATGCTACTGTAATGGCTATTTTCTTACCGAATTCTTCATTTCTTTATACGTATTTCAAAAGTTTTTATGTGTCAATTTTTACATATTAGTAGGAGATATTATTTTTGAGCGAATTTATTATGGTATATGTGACAACATCTAGCAAGGGGGAAGCAGAAAAAATTGCGCATATCTTATTAGAAGAGCGTTTGATTGCCTGCGTTAACATTATTGGTTCGGTGTCTTCATATTTTCATTGGAATGGAAAAATTGATTCGACTAAAGAGTGTTTGATGCTTATGAAGACAAGAGCTGACTTGTTTGAGTTTTTGGAGAGCCGTATTAGGATTTTACATAGTTATGATGTACCTGAAGTTCTTGCGGTGCCTATTGTTAATGGTTCTAAGGAGTATATTGATTGGCTGAGTAGTGTTCTCAAACATTAATACGTACATTTATGTACAAATAAGCTTTAAATAAAACATTACTGTATACTTCCGAAACACATAGAGGTATAAACAAATGAGGGATTACATTTGGCACACAAACACCAAAAACAGCAACTAAACAAACTAACACTATAACCTACAAAAAAATCACATACACACAACAACCATTCAACATCTTTTCAAAAATTCAAACCCACTACAAAAATGCATACATTTTGGAGTCAATAGAAGGACCAAAAAAATTAGTCCAATACTCATTCATAGGCTTCTCACCAACAACAACCATCCAAGCCAAAAATGGACAAGTAACCATAACTAATGAAAAAACAGACAAAAAAACCCGACAAAAAACCACAGACCCACTAAACTGCATACAACAAGCATTAAAACCTAAGATAAGTCACAATCGTGAATTCCGATTCATCGGAGGAGCTGTAGGCTATATTTCATTTGACACCGTACGTTACTGGGAAAAACTATCCAAACCCAAAAATGACATAGATTTCCCAGATGTTGAGATGGGCATATACGACGACGGCTTCATATTTGACCATACCAAACAATTAGCACATTATTATTACCGAGAAGAAAATAGGTTACCAGAAGTTGAAAAAATCATCAAAACCGCCAACAACGAAGAAGTGCTTGAGGTTTCTGAACCCAATGTCAACATTTCAAAAGAACACTTTGAAAAAGCAGTTAAAAAAGCTAAAGAATACATAACTGCCGGCGAGATTTTACAAGTTGTCCTCTCAAAACGCTACCAGTTTCAAATTAAAGGCACACTATCTCCATTCTACCAAGCATTACGGCACATTAATCCTTCACCCTACATGTATTACTATAAAGCAGGGGATCGACAAATTGTTGGTGCTAGCCCTGAAATGCTTATTCGTGTTGATAATCGTATGGTTGAAACTTTTCCAATTGCAGGAACTGCTCAAGTTACACAGGATGAAATGGAAAACGTTCAGTTGGCACACAAATTACTCGCAGATCCTAAAGAGCGGGCTGAGCATATTATGCTTGTAGATTTAGCTTGTAGCGATTTGGAAAAAATTTCTAAAAGTGGAAGTGTAAGTGTATCAGAGTTCATGAAAATCCAAAAGTATAGTCATGTACAGCACATTGTGTCTCACGTAGTGGGGGAATTACAAGACAATTTAGAAAGTTTTGATGCCCTGCGTACCGTTTTTCCAGCAGGCACTGTTTCAGGGGCACCAAGAAGCAGGGCAATGGAAATTATCGACGAGTTAGAACCTTCACAACGTGGTCCTTATGCAGGCGCAGTTGGCTATTTTTCATACAATGGTAATGCAGACTTTGCAATTGCCATTCGAACACTATTTGCAAACAAAGATCAAGCATACGTACAAGCAGGTGCAGGCATTGTTGCAGATTCAATTCCTGAGCGTGAATGGTTTGAGACTGAAAACAAGATTAAAGCATTAATGAAAGCTCTAAAAGCCTTTGGAGGCACTTGAAGTTAAAGTTTTAGAAAATGTTTTTGAGGAAAAGAATATGATTCAGAGGTGTATTCAAAAACTCATTGATGGCGCAGACCTCTCACTTAGCGAGGCTACACAAGTTATGCAGGAAGTTATGGCAGGAGAGGTTACAAATGCTCAAACAGGCGCGTTTTTAACAGCATTACGAATTAAGGGTGAATCAATTGAGGAGCTTGTAGCATTTGCCAGAGTAATGAGGAGTCAATGTAGACAAATTAAGCCTAAGGTGCATGGTAAACTTGTAGATACTTGTGGTACAGGAGGAGATAGAATTAAAACTTTTAATGTAAGTACTGTAGCAGCGTTTGTAATCGCAGGGGCATGTGTGCCAGTTGCTAAACATGGAAATCGAGCAGTAACAAGCAACAGTGGCAGTGCTGATGTACTTGAAAAGCTAGGTTTAAACTTAGCTATGTCACCTCAAACGGTGCAGACAACTATTGAAAAAATAGGCATAGGCTTCATGTTTGCGCCAGCATTTCATCCGTCCATGAGGTTTGCAATGCAATCGCGTAAAGAATTAGGCATACGCACGGTTTTTAACATGTTAGGTCCATTAACTAATCCTGCAAATGCTACAGGGCATTTGCTTGGTGTTTATGACGCAAAACTTGTCAGACCCTTAGCCAATGTACTTAACAAACTTGGCTGTGAAACCGCTATGGTTGTTCATGGTTTAAATGGGTTAGATGAAATTTCAACGTTAGGTAAAACGTGCATTGCATATTTAAATCGTGGACAAATTTGTGATTTAGAAGTTAACCCAGAATTTTTTGGGGTAAAACAGGCACAAGAAGTTGATTTAAAAGTTTCAAGTATTGATGAAGGAACTAAAACAATTTTTCAGATATTAACTGGCAAAAACTTGGACGATTTGAAAACAGAGATTGTTTTAGTAAACAGTGCAGCAGGCATCATTGTAGGTGGTAAAGCAGATAATTTTGCAGAAGCTATGCAAATTGCTAAAGAATCCATTTCAAGCGGAGCAGCTTATAATAAGTTAAAAGAGTTAATTGATATTTCTGGTGGTAGTTTACAGACACTTGAGGAGCTAGAAGCATCATGAATGACTTTTATGACACTTTAGGTTTTGATGCACAAGCAACAGTTGACAGCGGGTATTATGATAGATATTTCAAAAACGTACACAGACTGCACTTAAGCCTTAAAAAAGCAATTTTGAAGTGCAACAAAAACCCAGTTATAGCCGAAATTAAACTGGCCTCACCATCTCTTGGAACTATACGAGAAGATACAGATGTAATAAAAATTGCCAAATGCTTTGAAAAAGGGGGAGCCACAGCTATATCAGTATTAACTGAACCTAGACATTTTAAAGGTTCAATAGACACACTCTCAAATATTCGCAACATCGTGAAACTTCCACTATTAATGAAAGATATAATTTTAAGCCAAATACAAATAGCTGCAGCAATTAGCAGAGGCGCAGACGCAGTACTCTTAATTAAAACACTTTATGATAGAGGATACGGCGAAAGCGATCTTGACAACATGATAGAATACGCACAAAGAAATGGACTTGAAGTCCTACTTGAAGTTCACACAGAAAAAGAGTTCAAAGCAGCCAAAAAAACAAATGCCGATATAATTGGTATAAACAATAGAAACCTTGCAAATTTAAAAGTAGACTTAGATACTACTAAAAAAATTCTTAAAACAAACAATTTTGAAGATTTAGTCATAGTAAGTGAAAGCGGCATTAACACCCCAGAAGATATTCGCTTTCTAAGCCAAACGGGGGTATCTGCATTTCTTATTGGTTCAAGTATAATGTTAGCAGACAATATTGAAGAAAAAGTTAGAGAACTTGTAAACGCATGAAAGATAGTAATTATCCACAAAATTGAAAAATGATAAATTTTGAGGCAAAATTGCACCAGAAATTTTAACAGAAATAATAAATGCATCAGAAAAAACCTATGAACAGTCTAAGAAATGTAATGAATTAAAAAAATAGTTCGATTATTACTTGACAAATCTTGTGGCGGCATTCTTCACTTTATTTTGCTGAAAAATTGTCCTGTAAATTCAGACATTGTAATTGTAAGTAGATTATATAGCAACTTGATTAATGTTTTACTGTATGTAACCGTCGTGTTTGAACCAGCCGCTAATGTCGCTAAGTGTAATTGTGGCTAACGCCGTTTTGAGAGCTTTTTGCAAATCCTCCCAAGACCTAGCCTTTAACCGCCTCAAAACAGCCTTCACCTTTGACCACATAAGCTCAATAGGGTTCAAATCAGGCAGTACACAAGCAAAAACCAAACAAACGCACCACGATCAAAAATAGGATCCAATGCCCCTTCAACCTTGTGCGACAACAAACTATCAAGTAGTACCACATCACCCGCATTCAAAGCAGGAGCTAAAACATACTTTACATACAAAGCAAAAAACTCCCCATTCAGAGAACCGCTAAACGATACAGACGCTTCTACCCCTGATAAACGCACTGCAGAAAGAATGGATGAACGCTCAAAACGTGCGTCAGGAACATAATCCTCGACCCGAACATGTTTTTCACCCCAACCATACAAGCGAGTCAACGCTAAATTAATGCCACATTCATCAACGAAAACAAGCTGCCTAGCCTCTAAGGTTTTCTGCAATTCACGCCAACTAACGCGTTCTTTGACTACGTCGTCTCTTTTTTGCTGATTTACATGGAGCATCTTTTTTTAAACGTTAGTCCAAGCTTTTTAAACACACGACTAAGTCCTGACTCAGATATTTTGAGGCTAAATTTTTCTATCAATTCCAATAAGGTGTTATCAGGATTTTTCTTAACTTCGAGTTTAATTTGAGCTATCTGTGTCTCGCTTAGAGCTGAAGGACGACCACAATTTACATAATTTGGCAAATATGAACCTGTTTTACGATATTGCGCCCAGAGTTTTGTCACAGAACTCTCACTTATAAATAGCCAACGCGCAATATCAGCTTCATTTTCATTATTTTGCTTGTGTTTAATTATTTTCTCTCTTTCCTCATTAGTAATCGGCTTTGGCATAACACTATGATAAAACAACATATAGTAAAACTTTACTCATGTTGCTATATAGATATACAAAACATGGATAACACCACAGTTATGTTAAAAGAAATAGAAAAAACTGAAAGTGTTAAAAACGCAACAGATTTTGAAAGGCAATACTTGTTGTTTGTTGGGAAAGTTTTAAAGCAGCTGTTTCTTTTTAGGGTGTGGCGATGGATCTTAGGCGGTGGGTCAGGGGTCCATTACTTCCGTAAATCCTCTACATGACGGGCTGACATCTGCGGATGAGACGTCAAAGGCCGCCTGAGTTTTCCTTTCCGAAACGTTGATTATCCGTCCTTTGGGGCTGACGGTCAATGGGTAGCTTCCGTAGGGGAGTTATTTCATTGTCTACCAGGTGAATCTGGCTAGGCTCGGGAGAGAGCAACCTAAATTTGGACGTTACGCGCTCAAAGGGGTACGGGTATGAGTATAGGGTCTGAACGTTCAGGCGGAGTCTAGGCGGCAAACCGCAGCGATTCATCGCTATTTATCTTTAACATTAATTGTAGTATAGATTGCTGGACACATTTTGTCGCTAATGTATGAAGGGATAAATGACAGCGTAGTTATTGTCTATACATTTAGAGTTGACCAGAAACAAAGTAATTTTAGAGTTGAGATTTCACATCACCCACAAATAGCAGAATAATGTAGACTTTTTGCGTAATTAATTAATGTGAAATTTAGCACTGATATTACAAAGCTTTCTGTTGTTGTTTTATGGTAAAAATGTGTAGCGTTCACCGTTTTTAAACAAAAACACGTTATTAATACAAGACAAAACACCCTCAGTGTAAACCAATGCGGACCCTCGTGGAACAGAGAAAAATTGTTCGCCTATTGAAAGACTTTTTAATTGCTCATCTTTTTTACAATCGTAATGCGCGCTCATTGCGATATCAATCAGTCCAAGTCCATCAACAATTTTGACTTGTTGAGTGGCTCTAATTGTTACAACACATTTTTTACATAATGCTAATGCGCCAGCACTTCTGCCTACAATTACACCGTTAAAGTTTTTCAACAAAGTATCTACTGCCATACGTCTGAAGCGTTCAATTAGAATACTTGGACTACCGCCAGTCAAATAGATAAGGTTAGCCTGACTGATTTTTTCTTCAAGTTCTTGTTTAGAAATTGAAAAATCAGCCACAGTTACACTATTAGCACCTAGATATCGCAGATAATTGTAAACCAGTTTCTGTCGTTGATATATTTGATCAAAATGTGCTCTGGCCCATGAAAAAACTAAAACGTTGGGTGATCCTCCAGTAGCGTTAAAAGCTTTCTGGTTGACTTTTAGACCATCACGTTTTCGGATATTTTCTCCGCCTAAAAGGTACACTTTTTGCATGTTGAAATAGTGTCTTTGAAACTAAAAAGAGTACTCTAAAAAGGTTTAACTGTGTTAAGCAGATTTGTCAGTTGTATAAATGGTTAAGTGTGTAGTTGTTGCGCGTTTTTGTTGTTTTTTTAAAAAAGTAATGCTTATATGTGTAGTTGAAAGTAAGCGATTTGATGTTTATGTCGTTAAATGGTTTTGTTGAGTATAAGCGTAGGGAGTATTGTAATGATGTTAAATGTTCTGTTCAAGTGGAGCTTAATAAACAGAAGGAAGGTTCTGAGGAGTATGAGAATATTCGTAAAACTTGTGGGACAGGTTGTTTATTTACCACGTATCAATTTCATCATTGGCTTATTGATAAGGGTTATTTGATTGTAAAACCTGTTGATAAAAATAGTAAGTTTTATCCGTAAATTTTAACTCTGAATCTGTTTATTCATATGTAGGCTATTGTTTGAACAAGCTCGTTTTGGGGTTTTTGTTTTCTTTAAACGTGTCTATTTTTACATATTCATTTTTTGTTTTATGTAGTTTATTTCATGTTTAGTGTGAAAACGACTTAAATATGCGCTAAATGTAGTGTTTCATAAAAGTTTGTTAGCACTATATACAAGTGAAAATCATGAAGTGTCCTTACTGTAGCTCTGAAAACTTTAAAACCCTTGAAACACGCGACTCCCCAGATAACACTACGCGTCGACGAAAAGAATGTGTTAACTGCGGCAAACGTTTCACAACATATGAGTATGTTGAAACAGTAGAGTTAATGGTACGCAAAAAAGACGGCAAACTCGAACGTTTTGACGTAAACAAAATAATCCGAGGGCTACAAAAAGCAAGCGAAAAAAGACCCATATCTATGACACAAATTAACGAGTTAGCAGGACAAATACGCCAAGACCTTATGCTAAAAGGCGCCGAAGAAATTTCATCAAAAGAAATCGGCGATTTAGTTATGAAATACCTCAAAAACATAGACCATATAGTCTACATCAGATTTGCATCTGTTTATAAAAAATTCGAAGACCCCGAAGACTTCGAACGTTTACTTATGGAAGTGGAAAAACAATGAAGTTTGTATTAAAACGTGATAGTAAATTAGAACATTTTGACCAAGATCGTATAACACAAGCCATTTGGAAAGCTGCCAAATCCGTTGGTGGAAAAGACCAAGAACAAGCTAAGCGTATAAGCGATGAAGTAGTAGCCATATTAAACAAGCAATACGGTGATGATGGTGTTCCTACAGTTGAAGAAGTACAAGATCTTGTTGAAAAACAATTAATCGAAAATGGACATGCATCCACTGCAAAAGCATACATTCTCTACCGCAAACAGCACAACGACATGCGTGAATTAGCGATATTACTAAGCTCTGCAGACCTCGTAGATCAATATATAGAAGTGGAAGACTGGCGAGTGAAAGAAAACAGTAACATGAGTTACTCACTTCAAGGCTTAAACAACTACCTTTCATCCACAGTAATTGCCAAATACTGGATAAGCCGCATTTACCCACAAAAAATAGCCGATGCCCACTTCTCAGGCGACCTACACATCCATGATTTAGGAGTTCTAGGACCATACTGTGTTGGCTGGGACCTAAACGACCTACTACTTTCAGGTTTTGGAGGCGTATCAGGAAAAATTGAGAGCAAACCAGCCAAACATTTCCGCACAGCCTTAGGTCAGATTGTAAATTTTTTCTACACTCTGCAAGGAGAAGCAGCCGGTGCACAAGCATTTAGCAACTTTGACACATACCTAGCACCATTTATTCGCTATGACAACTTGAGTCAAAAAGATGTGGAGCAAGCACTACAAGAATTTTTCTTTAACATGAATGTTCCCACACGTGTTGGTTTTCAAACACCTTTCACAAACCTTACATTAGATTTAGTAATCCCAGAATTCATGAAAAATGAGGCAGTATTGTTTAATGGAAAGACAACAGCAGACACCTATGGTGATATGACTAAAGAGATGGAAATACTCAACATAGCCTTCGCACAAGTTATGGCTAGAGGCGACTCAAAGGGCAGAGTATTTACTTTTCCAATTCCAACATATAACATCACCAAAAATTTTGACTGGGACTCACCTGTTTCACAGGCAATTTTTGAAGTTACAGCTAAGTATGGCGTTCCTAATTTTAGTAATTTCATAAATAGTGACTTAAACCCTGAAGATGTCCGTAGCATGTGTTGTCGTTTACGTATTGATAATAGAGAATTGCGTAAACGTGGGGGCGGCTTTTTTGGTGCGAATCCGTTAACAGGCAGCATTGGTGTTGTTACATTAAACATACCCAGAGCGGGTTATCTTTCAAAGGATGAGGATGAATTTTTTGAAAAACTAGGCGACCTTATGGATACAGCTAAGTTAAGTTTGGAAATTAAGCGTAAAGTGTTGGAAGGTTTCACTGAAAAAGGACTATACCCATACTCTAAGAGGTATCTGCGCAACATAAAGGATCGTTATGATAAATATTGGAAGAACCATTTCTCAACCATTGGTATTGTAGGTATTAATGAGGCAATTCTAAATCTATTTGGACAAAATATTGCATCCAAAGACGGCCATGCATTTGCAATAAAAATTCTAGATTTCATGCGTAGTCGTATTAGTAAATATCAAGAAGAAACAGGTGACATTTATAATCTTGAGGCTACACCGGCAGAAGGCACAGCTTATCGTCTAGCACGTATTGATCAAAAACGTTATCATGACATAGTATTTGCTAATCAAAAACATGTTCAAACAGAACGGGCAGAACCATTCTATACTAACTCATCACAACTACCAGTTGACTTTGCAGGAGATCTCTTTGAAGCGTTAGAGCATCAAAACACTCTGCAAACGCTCTACACTGGAGGAACAAACTTTCACATATATCTAGGTGAGCGTTTATCATCTTGGAAAGCAGCAGCAGAGCTAGTAAAAAAAGTAGCATATAACACAAATATACCCTATTTCACCCTAACACCCACTTTCAGCATTTGCCCCAGTCATGGTTACACTACAGGAGAATACAAACACTGCCCAACCTGTGGTGCGTACAGCGAAATATACAGCCGTGTCGTCGGATACCTACGTCCAGTTGATCAATGGAACAATGGAAAACAAGCGGAATTTACCATACGTAAAACCTTTGACCACTCAGACACTATAACTTCAACTGCGCAGACACATTATTAGGCGGAAATATACCTATGGAATTTAGTGGATTGCAAAAAACCAGTTTGATAGATTATCCAGACAAAGTAGCTAGTGTACTATTCACCCCAGGCTGCAATTTGCACTGTGCATACTGTCACAATTGGGAAATTGCCACTAACCCTCAACCACCATTTTTACAAGAAGCAACCGTATTAGAAATTTTAGAAAGACGCAAAAAATACATTGACGCCATAGTTATCACAGGTGGAGAGCCATGTATACATAAGGAGTTACCCAAATTTCTTGTTAAATTAAAAGGTCAAGGTTTTTTTGTAAAATTAGATACCAATGGCTTCTACCCAGAGATACTTGAGGAATGTCTCAATCACGTAGATTACATAGCCCTAGACATTAAAACTTGTCTAGAAAAATACAGTCAATTAGGTGGACAAGACACCAGTAATCTACAGAAAAGTATAGAGTTACTTAAAATGGGCAAAACATCATACGAGTTTCGCACAACAATTGTTCCTGAAATTGTCACACTCCAGGATATAGAACAAATAGGCAAACTATCCGAAGGCTCCAAAGCACATGCATTACAGCAATTTATATCAGAAAACGCGCCAGAGGTATATTATCAAAAATTACAAAGGTATGCGCCAGAAATCATAAAAGAATTTGCAGATAAGCTAAGCAGGTACACAGAAAAAGTGATATTACGCATCTAAATTTTTCTTATTTCACAGGCTTAATTGAACGTTTTTGATTACATGTATTGATTACAGGAAATATTTGTTGTAACTGCTTTTGGAAAATATGTAACGAAGTGTCGCTTAAACGGGGTAGTCTGATAAATTTTTGTTTAAAAAAGGGGTGTAAATTAGGAGAAGACTGAGAATGATGAGTCATCATCGCCAGCGGCGTTTTGTTTGTTGATTTTGTCATCAATTTCTTTTATACGACTCTCAATTTCTTCTGCTTCTTTAGTGTTTCCTGCAATTTTTTGGGCGTTTTGCACTTCTTTGAGGGCACTTAGGCCATATCGGTCAAATCCTTTGCTTAGGGCAATCTCTGCGGCTTTGCTAAAAAATTCAATTGCCTGTGGATACTCTTTTAAGTTCAAGCTGCAATCGCCAGCTTTATAATACATTTCAGCGGCGCTGAAATAGTTGTGGTCTTTATAGTAAAGTTCGCCGCCTCGGGTAAATAAGTCGCGGGCTTCGGCAGATTTGCCATTTTCCATTAGTGCGTTAGCGTCTTTATGGAATTTAATTGGATCTTCTTTAGCACTCATATTATCACTACAACATAATTTGTAAAACATACATTAGAATTTTTTCCTCTTCAAACATTATAATTTAAATGTACGAACACTCTCAGGCAGCCAACTGCAAGAAAAACACACGAACATTTTTATAATGTTCATCAAAATTTGTTACTTGTTAAAATTGTTATTAGATTTATAAGAGAATATTTATCAACAGGAATATAACTACCAGTATAGTAGACATATTCAGGGCGTATCAATGCGAAATAGTGCAGTGACTGTAGAGAAGTGGAGGATTTCGTCGTTTCAGTTAGCGGTT
>Ga0209628_10003189_pt1 | contig 11390 bp, 8 predicted proteins | sample TergutCu122P4_FD_187285 | JGI IMG/M metagenome (GOLD analysis project Ga0209628, IMG submission 187285) | Cubitermes ugandensis P4 segment gut microbial communities from Kakamega Forest, Kenya - Cu122 P4 (SPAdes) (version 2) | ecosystem: Host-associated > Arthropoda: Insects > Digestive system >...
TGTATTATATTGTCTTCCCATCTTTGTTTGGGCCTTCCCTTGGATCGTGCAGTTAGAGGTGTCCAGTTAAATATTTTCTTAACTGTTCTAGAATCTGGCATCCTTTGTACGTGGCTGAACCAGCTGAGTCTTAGGGCTTTAATGTGATTGATTAAAATATACAGAACTGTTATATATGGTAATGAAACCAATGAATGCACATAAATTTAAACAAAGCAATCATCACACAAATTTTGGCCATTCTTGTGGTCAACCTCAGGGAGGTGTATTACAAAGGATATGTTACAAAACTTTATGAATCAATGAACAGACGTAAAATATTAAAGTTGGTTGTTGGTTTCATTACTATATCTAATTAGCTTAATGCATGATCATGGATTATTTAAAATAATTTAAAATTGATACAGAACCACATTTCATTAGTTTCATATGGGTGTGACACTTGGTCTTTCATTATAAAGAAGTAACTTAGAGTACTGGTATATGACATCCCATTGTTCTTCCTAGATTAAAACAAAATAAAACTTTACACCATAAAACACAACTTTATTTTAAAGTGTGCTAAAGAATAGGGTATTTGCATTCCTCACCAAATATTATTCAGGTGATCAAATCGTAGAGGATGTGGTGTGCAGGTCATGCAGCACAAATGGAGGAGAAGAAAATGCATAGTGTTCTGGTGGGGAATCTGAATGAAACAAACTACTTCAGAGACCTTGGCATAAATTGGTGGATAATCTTAAAATTTCCTTAAGGAAACTGGATGGAAGACATGGATTAGATTGATCTGGCTCAGGTAAAGACAACTGAAAATGGTAATAAATATTCTGGTTCTATAAAAATTGGGTAATAAATGGGGAACTGTTTGTTTCTCAAGATGGACTCTGCTCCATGAGTTAATCATGTAACTTTATTATGGTACCTAGTAGGAAAATAAACTTTTGGGCTGTAATACATAAAACAGCTAAAATTTACAGTTACGATATATAATGAAACAATACTCTATTTCACCATCTTATACATAAATCAATTACAAATATCCAAACCACTTTATTAATACTTCATTTCCCCTAAAATAGGAGAATATAGTGAAACATGATTGATTCTGTATATTCTAATATATTTAAACCTAATTAAAATGTACATACCTGGATAAAACTGGGGTAACAGGGCTATATGGTAGGTTTTTAAATGGAATGGGCAAGTAGTTAAGTAATAACCCTTTGTTGTGAATCTGGGCAGCTGCCTCTGGCCACATACTTCAAGATGCACGACAGTCAGGCATCTTGCCAAGGAAAATACATATTCTGGTCTCATTATGTGAGTGCATATTAGCAGTATGTTTTGTCGTGCAAATCAGTGGGCAAGTGGTAAAGAAATCTTAAGAATTTACAGAAGATGAAACAAAAGAAAATTGCACAAAACTGGGTCACATATTCAGGAATAACACTAATAGCATATAATAAATTTTTGTCTGAAGCGTTGACATTTCAGCTGTAAAGGAAAGAAAAGTGCACCTGAAACACTTCAGTTTCTTAAGTCACTAGAACATATGTTCTCAGATAGTAAATGGGATACCTGAAAACATGATAAATATCAGCTGACAAATGGGTCTACACACTAATGGTGCAGGCTTCAAAGGATGTGGCCAGAGATGAAGAGCACAAAACAATGAATACAATAACATTATGAAAAGCTACTTACATACATACATACATACATACATACATACATACACTCTAATTTGCCACACACACATTATGGAGAATTTAAAATTAATTACTTAAGATAAGCAGCATTTGTGAAAAAATAATTGCTCAAAGATAACAACAAATACAGATACTACAAATAAAGTTGCACTACAAATCTGCATTTAAATCAGTGAGCAGACCTACAGATACAAAAATTATGTCTAATAATATCCACAATGTTTTTACCCACCTAAAGAGTTTGTCATCAAGCTGGTGCTCAGATCAGATTCTGCAGAAACACCATTTTGCTCAGAGATGACTGCTTCACGCACCAAACCACTTCTCTTAGAACCACGGCCATGGTGTGGCTTTGTGGCAGACTGTCCACCTTTACAAAAAGAAATGTTTTAACAATCTTATAATTTTATAACAAATAATTTCAAAGAGCTTTTATTTGAAGAATAATCTTCTTCTTACAATACTGTACCACTGCACCTGAATTAAGCTTTAAACTTTTGTTATAGTTATGAAAAAGGCACAACTTACATCTAAGGACAGAAGATGACGTTAAATTTGTATGGTGAACTACAAACATAATTATGCAGTTACATCTTACCAACTGGCACATGCAGTGACACGCAATAAATGTAACACTTTAACATGCATTAATAAAAGAAATAAATAGAACTTACTGCTTTTAGCATTAGCTAATTGTGTGCATATCTGTTCACAAGAAAAATGAAAAGAATGTTTACTTCAATTTTTGGTACACATATTTTCTAAGAGCATTTTTTATGAACGTGCACACCTCAGTGGCCTTCACGGTTATTTACTGCAGATACATATTTATTATGTATTAGCCACATGCAATAAGATGACAGACTGCCACAATCTTAGAGCAAATCAAGCATTAATTTCATCTGTCAAGTCTGCTGGTATCTGGCTCAACTCTTTCTTCAGCCCCACCTTGTACCTTACAGTGAACAGAGTCTGTCTCAATTACAAAAACTGTTTCTTCACCAATGGCATATATCCCACACAGAACATAAACAAAGGTTGCCATGGACAGCAGGGCATGACTAACTCACTCACTTGCACCAATGGCATTATGTAAGGTAGACAGAAATCCATTATTGTGAAGCTAATCACAACAGACATTGTACCACAGCCATATATTACTTCACTTTGTATTTTTTTAATATACCTCATACTGACAAATGTAGTACTTCACATTTATACAGTCTTTTTAAATTATGAAAACAATGCAAAAACAATTTCACATTAACATTGTTTTTGCATTATTATAAAAGTAAATAAACAATATGAACATAAAATACATGGTACCATAACAGTACAGCTAAGGGTAACAACATGTATCATACGGTACGACAGACCGGTATAGTGCTTGGCCTGCAATTATAAACTCACAATGCAGAGGTATGACACTTGACACTCAACATGTGGAAAAGTAATATACATGTATGTCACTAAGCACAGAAATACATAAATAACTACAATATGAATGACAGTCAGCCAGACTAGACAAAACAGAAATTGTACTAATATGGCATATGACTGTGAAAAGCACCTCCCATAAAATATGTACATATGTCAAAAATCCTGAAAGGATTAAGAACAGAAGCAAAACATATACTGAGAATCCATCCTACTGCACATATTCATTAAAAAAATACCTGATACTAATGTTCCTATTAACATGATGATGGAGAATAGTAACAAAACTTCTTAATACGTGATCAATGCTGGAAAAAGAACAGGAAATGCAGTGTATTGAGAGAATAACAATTATGACAATGGGGCTTTCTTACAAAGATGTCCAATGGAAGACGTTTAACTGTACAATTTAACATGTCACTGGGATCTAGTAACACAGCAATGAGACTTCCGAAATTGCAACTAAATAAGATAACTTTGTTCAGAGCCTCACTAAACCTGATAGTGGTAATAAATTCCTTTGCACAACTAGTTGCTGTAATCCATGTATAAAAAAATTATTGGTGCAGAAGTGTTATTTTTAGTAACAAAGCATGGGTGCATTTAACACATTGAAGACGGGGCCATTTAAATTGTCTAAATGCACATTCCCGGGGTCTAAACAATTTAAATCAACTTTTATACTGTGTTTATTTAAAAATTTATAACAAATTCACTAACTACTTTTGTGAACTGTAAGTTTCAGGAAATACTCACCAAAGACCCTAGTTTCTATAAACATCCATCAGCAGGACCATTCAGAGAAATGCTCCATGTATTGCGTAATTAAGTGTATAGTGCGTGGAAAACAAGCGCGTGTTAAAAACGCAGATTTGAGTCATCTGTCTTGCACAGTTGTAATGTAAAGACGCAAATCTGCGTCATCCGTCTTGCACAATTGTAATGTAAAGACGCAAATCTGTGTCACCTGTCCTCAATGTGTTAAGTAGGTATGTCAATATTTATAGTAATCATTACTAAGCACAGAAAATCCACATCAATACAATGAACATCCTCTCTGTGACAGTAAGGTTAAGAGTGCAGTGCACAGTTACCTCCAACCGAAACAAGGCATACTATTTTAATGAAACCATAAATTCTAAATGTTATGTAAATTTAATTCTTGGGCCCTTTTTCCAAGAACTGAGAGATAAAAAAAAAGACTCATGGTTATTTCATGCAAGTAATACAGCAGCTCACACAGATGAACAGTTGATACTGACATTAAGAGGCATGCTTGGTAACAACGTCTTTCATCAGTGATATCTGCATTCATCAATTTGGCATCCAAACACGACAAACATTTGTGTAAACCAAATGACAGATGAAGAGGATGAAAATATTTGATGAGTTGCTTACAACATTTCCCAGACAAGCTTTTAAGAATTTCAGACTGTTTAAACAAGATGTGAAACTTGCTTGCAAGCACAAGACATCACTTAGAGCATTTATTTTGTAAGTTAAAGGTAAGAACAACATGAGAGGCAACATATGTATAAACGTAACATTGAGGTGCATTTGTGTAACCATCACTGCTGTGGAAAAGTGATAAATATTTCATATTCTGAGCAAGTGTCTGTAGCCTTGGGTACCCAAGATGCAAAGTGCATGCACTGTACAGCCATATGTGGCCTGTCCGGCTCTACCATATTTTTCCACGTTATCTCATAAAGGCACATTTTTCAGAAAAAACTTATTGAGCATTAAATGTGTTTTGATTTCCTCTACAAATTTTGTCTGAAACATTTCTCATTTTAACAGGAATTAAGTGAGATATTATTTTAAATGTACATAGGTTTTATGTAAAATACTTATTATTCTTGTCAGATTTTAATAATACTTGAATGTTCTTGACAGAGACTTTAAAAATACTTAGATACCAAATTTCATTAAAATCTGTCCAGCTGAGTTGTCCCATGTGGATGGACAGACTGACGGACATGACGAAGCTAATAGTTGCTTTTTGCAATTTTGCAAATGTGCCTAATAAGCACACAAATAAGCAGTGATGATAAATACAGTTTGCTGTTACAAGCAGGAAGAACAGCTCACAATTTCTCAGCTATGATGCAGGGTTTACTGGGGAAAGTTTTGATAGACTTACAGGGCATCATACAATTAAAACCTTACAGTTTACCTCTTTCTGCAATAGAACTTCTTTCAGATGCTGAATTACTTCCAGAATATGAGGTATCATCTGTACACAACGTCCTACTAAAAGCAGCACCACCCAATGTACCCACAGAGAGTCTCTCAGCCTTTGACAAGGGCATTCGGTCCAACATAAACTGAAAATAGAGATTCATCAAGGCTCACAAGTTTTATCATATGTAATATCACTAGAAGCATCAAGCATAAAACAAAGAACATGCTGTATTATTAAAACACCCACAGTTTTTACGTTTACAAAGAAAGCAGCACTAAACCTGAAACAATCTGTCACAATACATTGTACAAGGACAAATTTAGTGGCAAAATCTATGCAACAGGAGATAAGGATCTTCAGAGTGTTCTTCCAAATGTGTTAGCTCCAACTGATTAAATAAGTGGTAGTTTCTGTGAAAAATTTAAATTTGTGTTCCATCAAATCCCTACACCCCATGAAAATTTTGTTAGAGGACTTCAGCATAAAACCAAGGAGGAAACACATTTTCAAACATCAATTTATATGAAATTTTAAATGACAATGAGGTTAGAGTAATAAATTTTGCCACTTGCATAAATGTGACAAGATTTTGAAGTTTGCATGTGACAGGTCTCATTCATTTTGGGTCTTTTTTTGGGGGGGGGGGTCTGGTCTGACTGCAAAACCTTATTTTTACCAACACCAGAGCAAAGTTGGCTTTCAAATAAGCATTACCAAGTTTCTATAGGTACTTCCATTCACTCACAACTTCAATTCAAACAAAGACTAATATATACAGAGCAGTTTAATAAGAAGGTAACATTTTCACATGATTATAATGAAGTAACTGGTGAGCCTACAATTACATCATATATATCAATTGTTATGAAAGTCTCAATGTTTGTTTGTAATCAATATGACAAAATGTTTTGCACTTTTTCCAACAGGGAAGATCCTGCTGCAAAAATGAAGACTGTGTTTTGCAGTTTGTGAAAATCAACCCTACAAGATCTGAGGTTCTTACAGCTGTGATTCTAAAATTTAAGTCTTCTGAGACATATGTCATATTGTTAGGTAAGTATTCCCTACATTTCGAAGTATCATAGTGCCTTCATATTCAGGTCAACTAGTCCAAGCAGCTCTTGGACTGTCTGATCTGAAGACGATGTTATCATGAACCTTCAATACTTTGGCAACTACTCTCCAGATACCATGTCACATCCCAGAAGACTCAAGGTTAACTCTGTAGCAGTAAGTGGAAATGTTACCTTCTACCTGAATTACCCAATATAGATATGAGACAGGTAAAACTGAAAGCCATTCACAGTGCTGCTGTGGCAGTGTAAATGGCACAAATGCAGAATTTACTTGAATACACTGGCAGACATTTCTGTAGAACAGCACTATCGATGAGATAAGCAGCCGGTACAAATGACATTACAGCACAGCTTAAACATGGCATACCAGATGATGAATCTATCTAAACAAGACCAAAGAAAGGCACATCAAGGGACCCATAATTCTGGACTTAAAACCACACAAAGACAAAGCAAATGAAAACCATTACTGTAAAACACTTCAAAAGCTGCTATGACCAACAACCTTCAAGTTTACATCACTGACATCATCATCCTGCTGCATGAGTGTGCCCATTCTTATTTAGCCTACAGGGCTCAGGAACAACTAAATGCCATGCAAGAGGAGGCACTCACACATTCTGAACACAGCCCGGGATCATCAATATGAAAATTTAGCATTTTTAGACCACTGAAGAGAGCCCTAAAAGGCCACAAATTCATGATGAATGACAATATGCACAAGGGTGTGGGCCTATGATTTAGGAGGCAGCTGTCAAAGGAATTTGTTGCAGAAAGAATATGCCAATTTGTGCCCCAATGGGACTCATCTCTAAATGTCTCTGGTAACTTTTTCTACCTTTTGCAGTACCTTCACCAGTATCTTCAAATGAGTTTCAGTTCTACATGTTTACCATACACTCTCTCTCACTCACGTACAAGTGGGTGCATGTGCACACACACGTGCACAACAGGCACCCTAATATGCCCAATTACGTTGGCCAATGGACCTAAATGTTGACACTGCAGATGAATATGTGTAATGATATACCTTGCTAGTTGTTGTACTATCATGCAGATGGCAGGCTGTACGAGTACGGTGCTGAGGATGAAAACTCAGTGGATTTCCCTCTAGACTTAACCAGTTGAGGGCAGACAACTGGAGAAGTGGAATGAGTGCACCATGTTCTGACAAGCAATTGCATGATAAATCTAGTTCCAGCAAACACTCCAGTGCAGCCAGGCCTGTGAGCATCCAAAGTCACAGCAACAAGGCAATAACCAAATTGTATGCAAAGGTCATCTCAATTCATCTATTTTAACACATACATTCATCTAGACCAGTGGTTCCCAAAGTATGCTCCACAGATATGCTGGGAAATGTGGATACATTTCTGTAATGGCTATTTTGAAGTTCACTTATTTTTTAATTAAAAGAATAATTATTTGTTAAAAATAATCATGGATCTTCTTTAATTGGTGATGTGTTCATTGCATGGAATCGTTAAGATCTCTAATTAAGAAAACCCCTGTACCCACGAAGCGAGCGTCACTAGGTTTAATTTAGGTCAAATAATGCAATGCATTGTTATTTACGCTACTGATATGTATCTGTAGCTATCTGAAATCAGTTCTGAGATATAAGTTTTTAATTTTGGATAACCATCATCCGGACACTCTATATTTACATGAGTATGGATGTGGTAATTTTTAAAGCCAAATGGTGTCAGCAAGCAAAAAAGTTTGGGAAACAGTGACCTATGCTAAATAATAAAAAAATATATATATATATTAAGCTATCCCATCTCTACTAGTCGTATGATCCATGGAGCAGTGTCTTTCTTGAGAAGCTAACAGTTAGTCAATGAATCTCCTCCTCCCCCCATACATGCCACACACCCTCCCAATCTTGTTTATCTTTATTTGAGCTCCTGAGAGAAGTACAAATCATGAACCTCCTCATCATAAAATCTGCTCCAGTCGCATGATACTTCATCTCTGTCAGGTCCAAGTATCCTCTTCAGCACCCTATTTTCAAACATCCTTGGCCAACATTCCTCCCTCAATGTTCTCTAGCTCACAGAAAAAGTAAGTGGTAGTAATGGTAATAACATTTTCACAATGAAAAGGAATTTACCTGACAAATCCTCGATGTAATTGTTCTTTACAACTAAAACTTGCAGTTTTCTACAGGCATCTTTATTAATAACAGGAACAGATTCAAGGAGATTATAACTCATGTTCAAATATTTCAGGTTTGGCAGACACTCTATGGCTCCAGCCTGAGATATCCTGTTATGACTAAGATCTAGAATTTGTAGCCATGGAACAAATTCTAGCGATCGATCCAACAAATCTAGTCCATTGTAGCTAAACACAGCTTCTCTTAGGTCACTCCACACAAATCCTGAACTGTGATCAGCTCCACAGTCTAAAAGCAGATCTTCTAATCTTTGGATACATCGAATGCAAACTATAGATTGCAATTGTGCTCGCACACTCTGAAGCCCATGCAACAAATGCACTGGAACTTTTCTTAGCTCAAGATACTTAAGGTTCCTGAATTCACATATGTCTAATGTATCCTTTTCACAGTCATCTGTCACTGCACTATTACAAACTTTCAACCCAACTACCTTTTGCATAAAGTCATGGAGAAAGTGAATATCGTTAACATTGTTGACATCTGTACTGTTACTGTTGATGACATGAAATGAATTACTGCACCCTTCATCATTGTCAACAATGATAGTGAATGCCTCATTAAGACTTCGTAACAAAGCTACGGTCAAAGAAAGCTTACTTTGACCGTTCAGCACTTTATCTCCATTCTCACGCAGCAATGATGCCAGACCTAAAATACCATTCATCTCCATGTCTTATCATGATGAACGGTTAATACCTGATGCAAAATAAAAAAAAAGTCAGTTCCAAGTTCGTTCTAGAATTATTACTGAATTTAATACACACTCATAACGTCGATAGCCAAAATACATATTCAATTCGTGTTAATTTACATCGAATATATCACTTCCTTCTCACTTTCACACAAAACAATATTTCAGGCCACACCACACTTATGTGACTTGAAATTCTTCCCTCGTAAAAGCTTCGTTTTGCCCAGTAAAACGTTCCTTTCAAGCCTTGCACCTTCGAAGGCACTGTACTGCAGTCCTCTGGGTATAAAGATCCATACATGTCACTACAGTTTCCACCTCGAACGAACAAGCGTTTTGGTATAACTTAAAACTAACATCAATTCAACAAAAATATTAGTCACTCGTGTTTCCTTGAAGTCAGGTATCCTCCAAACTGGCAACTAGCCTCGCATACGCATACAGATGATATGTGCACACACCCACCACGCATCTAACAATTTATCGCAATCAGCTGATTATCAGTCATAACAACCATAACTCACTTCGCGTGTGAGTGACGCACTATCACAGATCGTCTTGTATATTGGTCACGAATATCACAGATGAACCATGAATAGCTGAACGAAACATTACCGTTTAACCGACCATCGTACATCACCCGCTACTTAAGATTCATTTGGAATTTTAATTTAACGTCTTTTCTAATGGAAGAAAATGTCCAGGCTAATTAAACTATACAGCCACAACCACAAAGTTTTCATTGGTAACGGATTACAGATCACAAACATATGATGTCGTGCAGTCAAAGGCATATACACTGATCTATGGGCATAGGTACCAGAGTTTCAGTTCGTAATCCATTATTTGTGGCAGCCATAGATCGTGGCAGCACTACTGCCGGTTCCACTGGACGAAATGGCACGGACTAGATCTTGAGACCGACGTATCTCGAACAACACCGTGGGTGCATCCAAACCGAACAACTTGAGGTGGTGTGATGAATCCTAGATGATCTGTGGTTGAAACCATGGATAAACGGACGGAACACCCCAGCATAGTGGACAGTAAATTGTGTAGCGCAATTTACGTCATTTATACTAGCAAATATCTAAAATAAATGACAGCGACTTAAGCATAAAGTAAAAGTAACGAAATTAAAAAGGATTATAAACCAGAAGCATAAAAATAGCTGACATTTCAAAACATTCAGCAAGCGTAGATGGATTCTTTCTTTCGAATAAAATTTTATATACAGCTTTAAGGTTAAAAGCGTATGAAATTCAACACAGGGTACTAGAATATATATGATCTGTGATATCAACAGGAGCAGAAATGGGAATGTAAAACGAGAAAACCCTGTGCGTGAGAGGCGAAATTAGGATTTCATGGTAGCACTGATTATACACATCCATCGCTCGACCGCTGCCAAAGATACTTATAACCTGGGAGTTAAACTGTGACTGGGAGCACCGTGGGCCAAGGAACGTAGAGTACATAACGTCTTACGGTTTATGGAACCTTTGATAGAGTGCATCAGTTGAATTATGCAATAGTTTTCATTCGTTTCATTCACTTACGATCTGTGGTTGTTCCCTTTACTACTTTCACACCCACTCACTTTGCAGTAGGCACATGCTGAGCCAACGAGCCAAGTTGTAGGTTAGCTTTTGTCGTTGGATGGTAGGGTCTGGTATGTGTGGTACTAGCCTTGCGCTGTTCTAATTTCTATTAGAGTTCTTGGTTAGGAAATTTTATAGTATACAATATCATGAACCAGGTGTACTACGTACTGTTATATGCCACAATTATTTGTATTATACAATGTAAAAAGTTCCAGGAAAAAGATAAGCCTGCGTGGGCGAAAAAGGATATTCGTGATTATAATGATGCAGATGTAGAACGGTTACTTGAACAGTGGGAGGTAAATCTCTTACAGCTTTTTTTGTTTTTTGGACCGTGCATTTTCATAATTGAAGGAAGAACAGACCAACGAAATGCACAAATTAATTTTTCATTAATTAATTTATTATTGTTCAAATTACTCTGACATGTTTCGGCTACCCAATTGGAGCCATCCTCAGGGAGTCTAAAGTCCTTGCAAGTTACAAGCCATTGCAATCTGTTA
>Ga0209628_10003190_pt1 | contig 11390 bp, 9 predicted proteins | sample TergutCu122P4_FD_187285 | JGI IMG/M metagenome (GOLD analysis project Ga0209628, IMG submission 187285) | Cubitermes ugandensis P4 segment gut microbial communities from Kakamega Forest, Kenya - Cu122 P4 (SPAdes) (version 2) | ecosystem: Host-associated > Arthropoda: Insects > Digestive system >...
TTTATATATATATATATATATATATATATATATATAGTTATAGTCCTACACTACTACATATTTTAGTAAGAAAGAATCCCACCCACTGTATACCCCCATAACCACCCGTCAATTTTACTATGTTTTTAATACTTTTTAATGCTTATTGTATAAAATAACACATTAAATTTTTATCTTAAGTTTTTATATAACATACCACAATTATTTAAACCAATTCTTGTAATACGAGATCTCGTAAATTTAAAGCGTTAACAATTGTACACTCCATCTACTCAAAGATCAGCCTGAAAATGGCCCTACAATTGGGCCGAAACATGTAACTGGAATTAAAGCCTAGTATACCTAATAAAATATAAAGTTGTGTATGACTGTATATATATATATATATATACATACACTATATTTTATTTTAGCATGTTCAACACAACGGAGATGTCTCACTTGAAAATTTAACGGCCTTGTTCACAACAAAGTTCCACTGGAACCCAGCCTGCGCCCTGTGAATCATGTCCAAATCTCCTCACCCCATTTCTTTAACGGAACTTTTAATACTGTTCTACCAACTAAATCCACGTTTAGCAAGTTCAGTTTTGAAGTCAGATTTTTCTACTAAAACATAATAAGCATTTCTCGCCATGCGTGTTACACGCTCCGTCCCCTTGAAAGTACTTTCATCGCCCTAATTATAAACATTGTGCTTCTACTGGTGCCCCGCACTGTTACAGCTGTCACTGAAGCTCCATCGCATTGACAGCCAACATCCGCCGCGAAATTTAGAGTCCGTTATCCCCTGTAGTCCAACTTATCTTACTTTCAGGGAAGAGTCTTGATATGCCGATATCCAGCACCGTAGCTTCTGAAAATATAGTCTTCGACAGAAGAAGCAACTCTTTTCTGGAATATTTACCATTCTTCCTCTAATATGATATTTCGTTTCGTGCACAGAATTTGTAATGAATACATAAACCCTATTTGTGAGTGTCTGTCACAAATAACACACGGATTCAGAATCTGGGGATCAAGGACACAATCCGCAATATATCAACGGTTCGACGGATATATCTGCTAGGGCAGCCTTTGATAAATTTGCTGCGTGGACCGTGATTTTTTTCCTGTATGAAGAACCGTACATTTTTGTCCGTAATTCTCTAAAAAATTGTGTCAGATTGAACATACAGTAGCGGTATGAATTTATTTTTTCTTTAAAAAAAAGGAGCCCTACGATTATGCGCGCACTCACAGCACACCATACTCCGACTATACAGTCATGTAGAGGAACTCCGAAAATTGAATGGGGATTTTTGAAACTCCAATATTTATAACATTCCCATCTACCGTAAACCATGCCACATTTATAAAGCACTCTAAATTTACACTTTTTGTTCAATATAATACAAGGTGCTTTTCTCTTGGACAAGAAAGTACTGCTTCTGCCTATGATGTCTTAAAGCCTGTATCACATATCATCGCTGAGAAGAGGAGGACGTTGTCAATTAAGTCGCCTTTGCAGGCAGAAATTGATTGTGTTAAACTCCAGCACAAAGTATAAATCTCACCATTATGCAACTCTCCATGTTTATTGTTATCCTTTAGATAAATTACAATTAATATCATCTGACCTCCGGCACTCCAATTAAATCTAAAATATTTTCCCCGTATTTCTGTTGCTACAATTTTCAATGTTCCTCAGATGTCCCCGTCATTCAAACCCGACTCTCCAACTCTTCATTCTGAAAGTCTTCCCAAAGGATCCATCCATGCCCGAGTCCCATGCCAGAATTTCCTAACATGTCAGTTGTTTCTGTTAGGGTTTATTAAATTCCCACCCAGTCCCCTGCCGGAGAACCACTCCTTGTCTGCTGTCCGACATTGCTTGTTCAAGTCACCGTATATCCCCATTTCTGGAGATCTTCGCTTCCTTCAGTACGAAGCAGACGCGACACGCAACAAAAGGTCTCTATAACATCGAATTTGGAGATGGTTTTACACGAATCGTAAATTGAACCAATTCAAAATTTGTCGACGGATGATTGTTTTAGGAGCTGCTACGGATTACGTATACCAAATGTCGTCGAAATTTGGATTAAAGCAGCAGAACATATAGATAATTGATACGTGTACGTTACTAAATGATACGGAGGGCTTTCTGCTCAGGTGAGTATAGAATATAGGAAAAAATTAATTATTGCTGGCCAAGTTAACACAATTGAAGCCCTGAATTTTCCTACGGTCATGAAGACCGTATATAGCTTCTTTCTGAAACGCTGGCTCTATTTCAAAGCACTCGGTTTAATCAGAGATCTCGCTGGCTACGGCCGCTCTCTCCTCTCCTGTCCCAGGCAATGGTTATTTTAACATATCCAGTATAGAGGTTACTGTATATTCTACCTGTTCTTACACTGACAAGCTAGCACTGTGCCCACACATCACTGACTGTCTACATCACAAGCTGCCACTCTCTCTGCTACGACGGACCAACAAACGGTCAGATTTTTCATTATTAAGTAACCAAATGTGTCGTGCTGCTTTCGTGGCTTAAAGCCATCACAAACCGGAGAATTTCGGAGTGATGTATGAAAAATTCTTGTCTTCTATTAAATATAGGCTCTATTTTCTGTAGCTCCGATTCTGCAACTGTCTTTCTTCAGACTGAAGGACAGGGGAATCGTGTTTCGATTCGCGCCAGATATTCTCTACTCCACAGCATCCATTGTCTCTGAGGCCCACAATGCTTCTTATCCTAAGCATGCCAATGGCTTTTTCTTCCAGAGTAAAGCGAATGTAGCGTGAAGCTCGTATCCATCTAGTGGAGCTAAAATATATGAAGCTATACCTCTATCTGCCGATGTGTATTGATGCTGTGGTGCCTAATTAATGCGTACTTTTATAATTCCACATTCTCAAAAACCATTAAAACTGACAAGTCATAAAGAGTTAGTACCTGTGTATTTAACACACCGGCACGAGTTTCTACCAGCCGGGTGATTCGACTGTGGGGTTGCGCCAGTAAGTCCAACATGGTCATCATGCAGAGATCCCAATCCAAAATTCTCAGAAACATAGCCAATGCACCCTGGTATGTAAGAAATCATACTCTACATACAGACTTCATCATCCCTTACGTAAGCGACGTCATCCATGAAAGAATCAATAAACATCACAACAACCTGGAAACCCATCCCATTCCACTATGAGAGCCACTACTACAACCCATAAACACCAGGAAACTAAAAAGATGCTGGCCTTTAGACTTACAAGGCAACTAAGGTGACATCGCTGGATGAATACCCTACCACGTCATAGTAATGCATGGTATCGTAGCGTACTTGTATAATTATCACATTAGCTTATAGGCTGTATTATTTATGATTGTTAATAAAAATAAATAAATAAATAAGAAGGGTAATTCGAACGAAAAAGTCAATATGTTGGAAGAGGGTAGTATAGGTCATTGTAAAAAAAATTATATGAACATCTTGTGTATAATTCTGAATGGTTAGAGGGATACAAATACAAGAGTATTGTACGTGGTAATAAAGAAAGAGAAATTTCTTACTGCTCTTTAATTGTAATTTTAATTTAATGTTTAAATGACAGATTTGTTACAGCTTACAATAAACGTTCGAAATTCTCACCGTCAACCTCAGTTCACTTTGCAAATTGTGAGCTAAAATCGCGTGTTGTCTGCCTGAGTTGATCTTCAAGTTTCTTTATGCGGGCAGCAGCATCCAGAATGCGAGCGAGCAATTATTCTTGTTTGTCCACATTTCTTTTGTAAACTTTGTTCTTCACCCTACTCAAGAACAAAAAATCTAACGGAGTTATGTCTGGAGATTCAACCAGCTCTGTCTGGGTAACCATTTAGACACGCGTTTATACGAACTTTTTTTCTCACAATTCCCGATATTATCACTTCCCAAAATATTGAAATTTCCTCCTGGAACACTCTGTATTAGCGTAAGTATGTGAATTTACATTTTTCTGTTTTACAACTACCAAACCAATCAGTTGCATAGAGACGGGTAATCACATGCATAGACACATGATCACATAACATTTATTACTTATAAATAAACCGGTAAATTATACAAAATTAAAGGCCCTAAAAATGAGAAATAAGTCGACTCTTGGCGCTGTACACACTAGCAACAAAGCAGGAATACCCATTCAAATCTGGAATTATGACAAATTGCAACGAAATAGCTCGATGGGGTAAAGCCTCCAGTTGGAAGTCAGTTGCCTCTCAGGTGGTTATGAAATCTTCCATCTTTTACCAAATTTGGTGTGTTAAATGCCGTGCTCACCAGAAGTCGCTACTCTGCCCTATTCTAACTACCTTAATTCTTTCAGAATCCAATCTTCTGGGATGTGACACCGTGTAATCTGGTATAAATTTAACGGCGGAGGAACCTGCTACTCCCATCTTGAGGGTGGAAAAAGATTCCTGAAATTGAGGAAGCAGATTTACTCGGAACATTGTTATTTACGTACCCGACCACACAACTTCTCATTTCAAAGGACAGTAATCTTAAAGAGCATACCTGACCAACAGGAGGCATAAGTGTTACAAAATCTTTTTGCCCTCTCCCAAACCTTCGGTATCTACGACAAGAGAGCTGTATTATCGGTTCTGTTTACGAGATTACACTGTTTCCTCCCCACAGCGTAAAATCTGTCCGTTCTACCGATTCCGGCTCCATGTCGGTGTCTCGGTGTGTCCCACGCTTTTCTACCTCGAGCGCAGAGACTGGTTTCCCGAATGAAGACGGATGATGATGGAAAAGGAGGAGGTAAAAGGTGAAACCCTCTTCTCTTTCTCCGAAGGGATGAAGTGGTTTAGTGCAGAAGAGGATAGAAAGGGCTCTCCTAACCAAATCTAATTCGGAGGGGAAAGAAAAGGACTTTTTGCGATCAATTCCCTCATTCAACACAAGATCTAACTCCCCCTTTTTATCACCATTACTGAATGTTCAGGGTATAAGACAAAAATGAACATTTCCGTATTTCTGTTTTGTCAGAACGCCAAAAACACTGTAGAACATTAATTATTTAATTCGACATGAAGTAAAATACAAGTTTAAGAAAGTCCCAAAAAGGGGGTAATTTATAACTTCTTGGAGAAATCGGCTTTTTTATGGCAGATAATGAAAAATATTCTTTTCATAAAAACCCTGATATTACACAAGAGACAGTACTCGTTCACGCGCGCAAGGAACAGTTTTCGCATTTTTAACAAAACTTATTTAGCAATAATCGCCAATTTCACTAGCATATTGTTTTGCCTATTTTGAGTTGTAATTGAAAGAGCAATCTCATGAAATAAAAATGTCTACTAAAACTAAGATTTATGTAAAACCTTGGCCAAGCTACTACATGGTTTCATTTGCTCAATGATTATTATTATTATTATTATTATTATTATTATTATTATTATTATTGTAACTTATTTAGTGCTTCTTGCCTACGGTATGCCCACAGACAATGCTCAAAGACTTCAAAACTAATTACTTTAAGGTGTGTATTCTTCATCTTCAGATAACCTCGAGTAAATGTTAATGAAAACATAATATTATTTTGATGTAATTCATCCCGTTGTGCTGTGACAAACGAGTAGTAATTTATATGTTGCCTTCTAACATAACAAATTTATTAAATATGACAGTGTACGCTACATGTTTCGCCCGTCCTTGACTATCTTCAACTTTGAAAGTACATAATATAACAACCAATTGGACATACGTTAAAAGTATTTTGCAATTCGTGAGATCTCACAATTTGCAAAACATTATTTTCTGGAAAAAATAAAAGTTTTCAGCTAGGAAGAAACACGTCTTCTGAGATTTGACGCCGTTTCGAAATGCAGACAGTTATCGACAGTTCTGAGTAGCATGCGTCCTTCATCTTCTGGTTCTAAGGATTCCAATTTTCTTAGTCTCAGGAGATGAAATGGCAACTTCTCTGCAAGACAGGTGACAAGGTTTCTTGTGCCAGAATGCTTTTGAATCTTCATCCGTTCTGCTCTGAGAACCTAAAACTTTCCAGTTCTCAGTTAGTTCTTTAAGTACATAACTAACATATAAGACATCTCTTTTCTCACACAAAAACTCATTGTGTTCTAAAGTTATTATAATCTCTGCTGGGCTATTACGCCACTTTTTAGCAACATTGAGGATCGGATATAGTCAGCAACGTTTTTTGAAGTACAAAAGGAAGTAACAATGGAAAATTCTGCCTCATTATTCGCTCAAAATGGTGAGTAATTCTATTAATCATTGACAGAAATCAACTCAAACGGTTTTCAAAGACGAAATGTAAAAAAGACTGTTACGTAGTGTTAACAGTGCATTACTGCGACCAAAATACCGGTCGCTTAAACAGATTTTACGATACGACCACTCACATAAAAGAAAACGATGCATTTGAACATCGAACTACTGACCAAAAAGTTTTAAATCCAGCGCAATTAAATTCCACAGCTGTCAGCCAGACACAAATAGGAATGACCGGCTTACGGCGATTTATCGACTTTTCCATCCAATTCCGCCACCAGACGACCAAGAGGTATCGTATTACGGAAAACAATTTGCGAAAAATTCATTAAAATAATATATCATTCGACAGAGATTGAATCAGAAGTCCACCACATCTAATTTCGCAGTCATCATGCCATATTAAACAAGGTTTTGGTTTTAGCAGTTGGAAGTTATTTCCAGCCATTATTGTATTAATCCATTATGAGTGGATGGAAATTTGACACGCGATTTATAATTATGTTCTGATATAAATGAGCAATTCGTAATGTCGCAGTTGCAGTTGGCATATGTAGCAGATTTATTACAATATGTTTGTTAATCGTGATTTATCTTTACTGATTGTTTTTTCTAGCAGGGTAGCGAAAACGTAAAATAGTATTTTGAAAAAATGTCAGTCATTATGTTATGCCAAAGACAAAAGCAACCTTATAGAATATAACGGAACCGCAAGGGGGCGAATTCTTTTCCGTTGCGGTACGGTTCCGTTTAATACACGTACCTGAAGTTTGGATCTTCGGGACTCCATATTCTAAAAATTTGAAGTTTTCCGGTAAACACAGTTTTACGTTACATCCAGGTTCCGTTTAAGACAGGTTTAACTGTAATATGACAAATTCGTATCTGGCTGTTTTTTTATAAATGATTTAAACGACTGAAGAGAGTTTTGGCTTCTGCTGTCGAATTATTAGTAATGATAATTTATAATTTCTACTGTTGTGTATGCCGGTCCCAGTGGCCGCGCGGTCTAAGGCGTAGGTCTTCCGCCGCTCGCCTGCTGAGATTGTGTGTTTGAATCCCACCGGGGACATGGATGTTTGTCTGTTGTGAGTGTTGTGTATTGTCAGGTAGAGGTTTCTGCGACGGACTGATCACTAGTCCAGAGGAGTCCTACCGACTGTGGCGCGTCATTGTGTGTGATCAAGAAACCTCGAAAACGAGGAGGCTAAAGCCCGCTACCGGACTGTGAAAATACAACCACAATGGGTTGTAAAGCCAAGAAAACAAACAAACAACTCTTGTGTATATCCTGGTAATTCTGTTGCAACTGCCACTACCAGCAGCACAAAAATAACTCAACAGTCACCAACACTACCACCATAATCATCACGCAAACACAGTCAACACAACAAGACAGGTACTGTACGTATAATGTGATATTGTAGTGCGTTCGTGCAACCACTGTTGCTGTGGGAATGCAATAAGTATTACATACTCTGGCCGATCTCAGTGGCCGCGCGGTTTAAGGCGTGGGTCTGCGGCCCCTCGCTTTCTGGGATTGTGGGTTCGAATCCCGCCTGGAAAATGAATGCCTGTCTCTTGTGAGTGTTGTGCGTTGTCAGGTAGAGGTCTCCGCATCAGGCTGAACACTCGTCCAAAGTTTTCCACTAAGGTGTGTGGTGTGCCTGAGTGTGATCGTGAAGCCTTAACAATGAGGAAAATCTGGCCCACTAAAGGCTGTTGCCTTAGTTATCCAGCATGTAAAGGATATGCGCCGTACAATATTCTTCTCTGGCCTGTCTGGATGTACCGTATTTTTCCTTTGTTACCTTATAAACGGCACGATTTTCGGGAAGGAGTTTTTGAACATAAAATATGTTTTGATGTTTTGTACAAGCTTTGTCCAAAATATTTCTCATTCTAAGAATAATTCAGCGAGATACTGTCATAAATGTGCGTAGGTCTTCATGTAAAGTACCCATTATTCCATTAATATTGTAATGAAACTTCAATTTGCTTGACTTATTTTCGAAAAGAAACTCAAACATCAAAGTTTGGCAGTCCAGTTTTTTCATGCGGACAGACATGTCGAGGCTAGTAGTCGCTCTTCGAAATTCTGAGAATGCACCATACTTACAAACCCATCGCCACTCTCATCACACTATCACCACTTGTTATGTCCATCACCAGCACCATAGCTTGCCACACAATAGCATACAGTCACTATATAACCAACACCCTATGGTAGTTATAACAGTAACATAGGCAGTCACATTTAACCTCCGATTCAAAGACACTCCTCTTTACTTAAGCTAAAAGAAAAGCAGCAATTTTATGGAGATTTTTAATATATGAGTGTAACGTTCCGCCCACTGCTACCAGATATCTGGAACAGCTTTGGTTTGTTTGAAGGTTGTCAGGCTTCACCCCCTTGTCCTTCTGACATGAGTAGTATTAACCTTTTACAGCCTACTGGTCACGTGATGCACCACCAGTTTAACATTCAACAACTGTACGCTCTGCCCACACTGTATTTATGTGTTTTGTATTTATCTGAGAACAAACAGCGACTTTTGCCACTTACAGCATAAACTGATTGGTTTTTATAACCGAGATGAAAAGTGTTTACAGCGCGGTACGGACTGGGTATTTAAATAAAGCGGTCTGCGCTTCGTCTTTAAAGGGTTAATACGAATACGAATATATGGAACATTTTTGGAAATGTATTGACGGGATAAAATCGAAGTCTTTGGAGAAAAACGTGTCCTCTGCTACTTTGTTCACTACAAACATCACAGGGACTGTACAAGGATCTAACCCGGCCCTAAGCTGCGAGTGGCCGGCAAATAACAGCCTGCGCCGTGGAACGCGGTCCATGAAGGCCGATGTTCATCTCAACTTTACTCCGTATATCATGTTTCATGTAGTCTAATATTCATAATATTACGCTGTATGATAATAGTACTTATAATTATAAAATTATATCTGCCTGTCTAGTTAAGTAGCTTCCTTTTTTATGCTCGGCTGGATGATCGGCTATGGGAGACTTTTTGTGGTTTTACTTAGCCTCTCAAGACGAATTTATTTACAATTATGGCATCTCAAATTACACGACGGTCACTTTTTTCCATACATCCATACTTCCTCTCATACAAAGTTCTTATTCGCCAAAAATCCCAGCATCTTACGCTTTAAACTTGCAATCCAAGCTTGTGATAACGCCCTATCAACCTACTTCCTAGCCGAAACTCCTATGTGGCACACTGACACATAACTAACATGCCACCTTATTTGCAGGGTACAATTTAGTCACTATTTCCCAAACACATGCGATTCATTCTTATCGGATCCGGACGGACTGCGAAGACGTTTCAGAGGAGAGAACTTACTCGTAGTACCGAATCCACTGACTGCTATTTCAAGTGGCTTTCACATTCGTCGTATTCTCAGCACACAAAGTAGATAAGTTCTTCAATGCATATTGCACATTCACCTGCTTGGCGCAGTAAAACACCAATCGCACTTCGAAAGCAATTTAATTTGATAGAAAATCGATGTTTTGCTTCTAAGTAAAATACATAAAACCACCTCACTCCGCTTATACGCATTTGTAACATTGCAGGATCCCTACTGTAATGACTCTGTCCGTCTGTCTGCAGGAATGAAATGCACTCGAGAAATTGTCAGCGGAATATCAATCATCTTGACGAAAGTTGCCTCTGTTTTTATTCAGTCCCTACATGTAAACGCATGTGTATTACGTCAAATTAAGCCACGATCGCTCGCTTTCATAATCCTGTCCCCTTGAAACATAAGTGCACAAATTTTCCAAAAATCTTAGAGCCATATAAAAATTCCAGGCGACAGAAAATGACATGAAGAAGGTCCCTGCTAAATGAACGCAAATATTAGGAGCCACCTCATAAAATTTAGTCGCACGGTTGTTTTGGCGACAGGGATTTCTGCATCCCTGTCTTAATATTCGACTGTACATACACAATTTGGTCTACCGTCAGCTTAGATAAATAAATCATAAGTTTAATAATGAGCCACACTTCTCTCAGCTTCCTTACTTTCATCTTCATTTAGAATAGTCGCCTTGGAAGACACTGCATGCCACGAAGCTCTGGTTTTGCTTTCGTATGAGACAAACTGACCTGGTAATATGCCTACTAAAATAAGTAACTGCATAAAACATACTAAATATGACAGTCGTCCAGGTGAAAAACAAAACGTCTTGTTTGTAATATGGCGTTATTATTTTACCTCACAACTATCGCCTGTCACTTCCCGACGCTACTCCGTTTTAAGTGTGGGTAATAGGCTGAGTAGGCAACGGTGGCAACAGATATTTGTCAGATAAAATAATAACCCTATACAAGCCGAATATTAATTACGGTCCACATAAAAACTCGTCCCTGGTCGCTATACTGAACCACATATATCCATCCTAACTCTCAAACTGTATTGTTTTAACACTGTAATAACTTCATCTTACCTACGCCTATGTTTCTAAGTAGCCTTTTCCATTCTCATTTTTAAATAAAACCCATACTTACATACGTGCTGTACGTCCCAACTTTTTCATCCTCCTCACTGTAATTATCCCAATAATATTTCTTGAAGAGTACAAATTATGAAGGTTCTCCATTCGTTTTTTCCGACTTCCTCTTAGTTGATCCCCCTTAAATCCAAATATTCCCCCCAGCATTTTTTTTGCCAAGAAGCCGCTATTGTATTTGAATTACATGCATGACTGTACAAGTAATGTGACGTGGGAAGATGACGGAAACGTCAGATGTCGATATCGGGAAAATGCTGCACTTTATTAACATATCACAGAGCTTGATATATAAACTATGCTTTTGAAATATTCAGGAATGAAATTCAAAATACAAAGAGAATATTTAGTCCTTTTTCCTAGGTATGATGTAACACATATGTGTTCCATTCTGTTTCGGAACTACTGACGTCACTGACATAGCCTGACAGGAAGAAAACCTACAGGTAGGACAGACCTACTACATGAAGTACAAAGTGGTTCAAATATGACCGGGACTGATTTGTATGTAAACAAGCCGCACTGCGCAGCAGCTGTGCGACCTTGAGAGAGTGAAGCCACAACCTCCACCCTCCCTC
>Ga0209628_10003191_pt1 | contig 11387 bp, 5 predicted proteins | sample TergutCu122P4_FD_187285 | JGI IMG/M metagenome (GOLD analysis project Ga0209628, IMG submission 187285) | Cubitermes ugandensis P4 segment gut microbial communities from Kakamega Forest, Kenya - Cu122 P4 (SPAdes) (version 2) | ecosystem: Host-associated > Arthropoda: Insects > Digestive system >...
TAGCCTGTGATGTATTAAAGTTTTTTATAATAATAAGTTAATTGTTGGAAGCTGCAACAACTTTAAAATTAACATATATTTTTCATTTGAAAGTTTTTCTATTAAATTGGATTATGTTATGTTATTAAAATATATGTATATATTTTCTTGAATTACAACTTATTGCACATGATGTGAAGCTGGGGTTTGTGATTTTTTTGTATCTTTCGTATATACCGAGTTCCGGTCGGTAAATGTAGATATTTCTTTATCTCTGCTCAGTGTTTTTTTTATTTATGTTGATGGATGTCTATTTACATTGGTGTGAACTGTAGTTTTTATGTACCAAGGCAGTAACCATTAGTTTTTTGGTGTATTGGAATGCACAGTGTATACGTGTGTGTGTCTTGCATTGCAATGCAAGTTGAATGTTTGAACAAATTATTAACTTTGGAACAATCTACAGAGTAACAGTTCGAAAATATTTTTGGCCACCGGGAGTCTTAAAATGTTATGCATAATACAGGTTAAATACATGAAACATACATCGTCTTGACATAATGTTGTTCAAGAAGTAAGTGGCACAGAGGTGAAAACTAGCATGTTTTGACACATGTCTAATGAGGGCACTGTGAGTGGCCAAGCACGTACCATAATGTACATTCAAGTTCAATTCACACATTTGTAATCATGTCAGTTGTGAATGTCATTGCAGCAACTTGTGCAGTCCCATCAAGTTTCAACAAATTGCTGGGCATTGGTGGAGTGTGAAAATTTTCCATTATGTAGCCCCAGAATTAAAAATAAAGTGGTGTAAGATCAGGAGAATTAGGTGGCCAAGTGTTAGGGCTGTGTCTGCCAACTTATTTTCATTGAGATTTTCAATCCAAGAAACCCTGAACTGCATTGTGAAAATGCAGATGTTCCCTTCTCCATCTTGCTGCAGTAGCTGGTCATTAGGATTTTTTTTTTAAACTGGAGCATCATGAGGAATTTCTCAAATATGTCTAGTTAAGTTACGCCAGTCATAGTGTGTTCGGAAAGAAAAAAAGGCCAAATATTATTTGTTTGGATACATCAAACTTGGCACTGTTCCTGGTACCTTCAATAATTGCATGCTGGTTGTTGCTTGCTCAAATTTAAACATTACTGTGGTTAACATGTACAGACCAAAGGAAAGTAACTGTTATTGACAATTTTTGGCTGTAAAAGTGGTTGCCTTTGAGTTTTCTGCAAATATGCAACATACTTCTTTGGCTTTGGCTGTTATATGCAGCAACAAGTGGTATCTTTAATTGTTAAATTACAATGAATTTGTGGAATTTTGTATACTGTCAGCTGCTGGATGCCTAATTGTTTGGCACCTTGTGTTGTTGAGTTTCTTGGACTGCAGATACAAGTTGCCCTACTTCATTCACCTTATCTTCAGTGATGTCATTTACTGGGGTTTGTTAGAGTTTTGCTTTTATGAGTACAACTGACCTCACTGAATGAATGATAGCACTTGTAGATGGTCATTTATGTTGGTGATTCCATACCAGACTATGTACGAAATCTCTTACGCATTGTAACCACAGATTGTGATTCATAATACCAGAGCATACACTTAGCTTTCTGCACTTGAAACACCATTTTCCACCATTGTGATGGTAGCACCGTTAGTCACAAGACTTGGAAACTCGAGTAGCATGGCTTCTAAACTTGATCATGTAACCTGAGATAATATGTTGAAATATTGAAGTTGTGTATATAATTGCTGCAATTTGGAAATGTCTTAATTTATTTCCATTCTAAGTTTTGATCATTTTTATGAAAATTAATTTGTAGTAGGGCTATTACTCTTGTAAAATTGTCTGACTGGCTATGTCATCAAACCCTTTTGACAGTAGGATGGAAAGAAAGAGTTCAGTGCCCAGAAGTTTTCTTCTTTTGGCTAATTATGACTTAACCCTAAATTGAATGTGTATGATGTTTCAGATGATAGTTTGGGATGTTGGCTGTGGTGAAGCAGTAAATGTGATTGACTGCCATCCAGATGTCATCTATTCTATGTCATTTAACCGTGATGGTTCACTTATAGCTACAACCTGCAAAGACAAGAAACTGAGAATTATTGAACCACGTCGAGGCATTGTTCTCTCAGTAAGTTTTTGGTCACAAATTACAATGTGGATGGATATAAGACTGAACTTCTTTATGTAAATGTTATCTAAACACAGTGATTATATTATGTACCACATGCTTTAACGGTCACGCTCTCTGCGTATTTTCCCTGTAGAGTCTGTTTATGTGTATCACATGAGTCTCATATTCAACAACAATTATTTCCCATAAACATCATTTGTCAGATCATCTTTGTAATGGAGATAACGTACTATTATTTAGGTTTATGTAATATCCTTCTGGGTGTTCATACTGGGGGTACTAGGTATAACATTCTGAAGTGAAGGTGAATTCTGGACAATTGCAAAGGTCAATTTATGCCACTTATGTGTACCCACCGCACTGTGAATGTTGTGTGATATGTCGAAGTGACATTCACACATATTAACCTCTACACTACACCAAATTGTCAGGTTGGCGTAAGTTCCATTTAATTGAATTTTTCTTGGAGTAGGTAAGACTTAAGTCCTTGGTATTTGCTATTTCAAATCAGCATGTTATTTGGAAAAATGGAGATACTTTCACTTCGCTGCTGCACAAAATAAGGCACTGTGCGGGTGAATAATTTCACTGACATGGCTTGTTGATTATACAGGGGACTGGAAGGAATGCCCCTCACAGCAGAGTTTAAGTCGCAAACCTATGTGTCGGTAATGATGTGTGCATTCATTTTGAAATTGTCAATATATTATTACATTATTCGGCACCTGCATGTGTATTGTATCTCTGTCAGATGTTTCAGACATATTAGTAGCACTCCTACTTCATACTTGGAAAGTCCATGGTTTAAATCATGACACACAGGTCGTGTCTTGACTGAGATTTTTTATGGTTTTCCTCAGTGTCTCAAAGGAAATGCCAGACTGTTAAATGAAATAAGTTGAAAACTGTTTCATTTCATATTGTTTCCAGTTAATTATTTGGTATGTTACGCCTGTTAGTGCCATACTTTGAGCTACTGATGGCATCATTAAATCAATCATAAATTATTAAAAAGTCATGTACTGATGTAATATACCTATGACAGGGCTAAAGATGTTAGTGGGTTTTACCAATATTGTAAATGGGCATTTAAAATACACCAAGGATTGCCTAGTAGTAGTAGTATTGTATGCCATATTTGTGTTTGTCCTCATAGGAAGGAGTATGCCATGCTGGTACAAAGGCATGCAAAGCAGTGTTCCTTGGTAACACAGGTTGTGTGTTGACTACTGGGTTTTCTCGCCACTCAGACCGGCAGTATGCTGTTTGGAACCAGGATGATCTCTCAACTCCATTGTGTACAGAAACTATTGACTGTTCATCAGGAGTTCTCTTTCCTTATTATGATCATGACACTCGTATAGTATTTCTTGCAGGCAAGGTGAGTTTTCTGTTACAATGAAGTGGAGGTTGTCAAATATTTCATACCATAAAAATTTAGCAAATGTAACACGTAATTCATATTTTGATCTTCTGTGTTATGATACTGTATAGCTGGGAAGGGTAGGTGATTTCATCCCACCATTGTGAGCAAGGAATTCTGACCAAGGAAGGTCTCCCCCTCCCACTTCTTATTGCAAGGATGAGTATGTGGACTTGGCTCCAATCTACCCATGGCCGTGCAAGTGATTCATATAACTTTTCCTTCTGTGCCTTGAACAAGATCTTTTTGCCACCTTTTCTGGCTCTTGTCCTTGAGAAGATGCTCTTTTGAAGGTTGGTAATTCCAATTGGCCTATATCTGTCCCATCTCGAGCTCTATGTGGCCATTCCTTTTCTTCATGACCTGCTTCTTCCCCAAGTTCTATGTAACATCTGCTTTTCCAGTGTGATTTACTTCTACCCAGAAGATAGAAGCAATAAATTCTTCCTAAATTTCAGTACCCACTCACCAGGCTACACCAGTTGTAAACCAGAAGACCACAATTTGAATCTTAACTGTTTGACAACTTCAAACCTTGACATATCCTGCATACAAAATTGCTCTCCCTTTATTGTTACAAATTAAACTATGCAGACTGTTAACTACAACTCATATTACTGAATGTACTAACATAATAGCTGACAGGTTTCCCGTAATGGTAGCATCACTGTTTTGAAATTGAAAACATGATGTATTTTATTAAATTCACAGGTTTACAAAATTTCTAGCTGGAATGATATATATTCCCAGTTGCAGACATGCATGTAAAATGTCTTTCATCTGAACCACCCTGATTAGCCACCCCACTCACATTATGTAAAGAGTACAAAGTATGAAATATCCAATATGAATTTCATCCATTTTCTCCTTCATCTCTCACTATACATCTCTTTATCTCGGTCATATTGCAACATTTTTGGCATTAATTCTGTTGATCCTGTTTGTCATCAGGCTACAAAAGTATCAGATATCAATTTTGTTGAGTTATTCCGTCCATACTTTAATATGTAATGACCTGAGTTCTGGCAGTACCATTTTTCTGCTTTGAAGTTCCCCACTGTTTTCTGTGTCTAACTTTTTAGTGTTCAGAATGATTAAATTATGGTAGAGAGAGAATGTGTACTTGCCACTACTTGTACATGAGCATGAAGTGTATTTTTTATGTTGTCCATATGTTGCAACAACATTTATGCCAAATTGTTGACCAAGGCATACGTTTGCAGGGTGATGGGAACATTCGATACTATGAGGTGGTAGATCAGGCTCCATGGCTGCACTACCTAAACCAATTCCTGTCTGGTTCTCCTCAGGTAAGGTTTTGTTATAATGGGATTACAGTCCACCCTCATTTGTCTGTGTTCATGGTGGATAAATAAATCTAGTTTAAAATTATCTAGATCCTAACTTTGGGGGGGATTTATAATTATTGGCCAAGTGAAAGAAGAGGTTTTTAAATATAGAGATAATCTGTTTTTTAATACGATAATTTCTTTAGTACGTCTTGTGTTTGAGCAAGTTGTCTATCCAGTTACTTAAGCAATCAAAGAGTAAAGAAGGTTTTTGAACTATAAATTGCAGTATGTAAACATACATGTTAAGTATGAGTGTACATGATGCATAGTGTGTTGAAATGTAAACACAGTGTACTTTGTTAGCCTCTACTGCCCCTTGTTCAGTCTGGAATTTGACATCAACATGCAAATGATGCATATTGATGTCTGAACTGTGTTACACTGTGCTCTTGAAATCCTACCCCCTCAAATGAAGCATAAAACTAGGTGAGATGAAGGTATCTTATACTAGTAGTATATGAGTATTTGCTACCAGCAACGTGATTTACAATTAATTTTACCTTTTGAGTTATTTTAAATTTTTCACTATGTGTGAAAGTTTGTAAATGCATTACATTAATATGCACTCAGAGTGCAGTTTACCACAGTTATGGCCATCAGACTGGTTGGTTTGGATGAGCATACTGCCTTCATTTTCAGGAACAAAGTGGTTAGTGTCAGAATGGGGATTAGTGATATGTTGTCAGTCATCCTGTGATGTGTCTAAAATGATATGAAAAATATATAAGTCCAAATTGTTCAACAAAGAAATATTAGGTAATGAAAGGACCAATATTTGTGTCAATAGCATGGTTACTTAGCATATTTATGTAATAAACTTTAAATTTTATTTTCATAACACCCCCAACATGAAATACTACATGGTGTGATTGTAGAACAAACAGTTTTGTGTGGAAGTAACTCATCTAGTTCTAAATGAAAGACACAACTTAAAAAAATGCCAAAACAAAATAAAATAATTACAGCATGAACTAGAATTGTGCATAATACAAAATGGTATTTTTTTTTTGTTTTCAAAAAAAATAAATAGAGATACATTTCTTTAATTTCAGTTGGCTTGTCAAAATTTTGAATCTTCATGGATGACTGGATTTTTCAAGCCCTGGTCAAACTTTACATCATGTTCACCCCAGGTACACAGCTTCACGTTTAATTTGAAACTGTGTATATATTCTCCTGGGCAATGAAGGGTGTTGGTCTTCCCCCTTACAGGACTTTTTTGAACTTTACCTCATGTCTCTTTCAGTCAATTATAAATGGTATTTTGGTAGTTTAATTTAATGGCATGCAGTAATTTGTATCATAGATGCATTTATGTAATGTGGAACAAAAAGAACTTGGAAGTTCCTATCTTTGTAACTTCTGAAGACAGAACCACCTCTTTGTGCCATCAGATACATGCAGGCCTTGTATAGGATCAGGCAGTGAGGATTCATGTGTATGGTCCTCAGGGTCATGACACTGGAAGTCTGGTGCTTGGGTTAATTTCTGATTGTGTTGCAGTTGTAAGATGAACAGTATCAGTAACTTTCTCTGTGCAAAAGACACTGCCTGAAGAAAGCCCAAAGTGTTCCATAAATCACTGGATTGCTATCATTTGAACCAGACCCAGACTAGAACATTATGTGTGCAACCATTGCTGGGTTCATATCCATGCTGCCCTCAACCAGACTATGCTGTGTCATATCTCTGAAAACCAAGATCTTAAACTAGAAGTATGATCATGTTCAATTTCTGGTCTGTGATGCAAGGTCACTGGTAACCTGTAGGTCACAGGTGTTATGGTAACTAATTACTGAACTTCTTGTACTTGCACTATTGGCCAACCAAGGTGAGAATCTGTCAGAGGTGCTGTTAGATTATTGTTATTTAAATAGTTGAATGGAATTTGTATAATTTGGTGTATCACTGACTTGTACAAACCTCACATCTTTGTTATTTGTTATCCGTAAATTCTGTAAAAATTAAATGCAGTGTATTTAAAAATGTTATCAGAAGTGCCGTGAAGGAAGAGATAGGAAGGAAATCTGTGACACACCATATCTCTTATTCTAATCTGGTATCAGTTTAGATTTATGGTCAAAGTAAACAAATACATGAGGTATAAGTCTGAAAATGGACCCATGTGAACACAGTAATGAACCTCCTGGTTTCATGAAATTTGGGGGAGAGTTGTAAAACTGAAAAATTGTGTGTAGGTCTATATGGTCACAGAGAATTGGTGATAGAGATTGTGTTATGTTTTACATTAATACTTTATAAATTATTTTGTTTTGCAGCGTGGACTGGGTTTCATGCCAAAGAGAGGCTGTGATGCTACACAGTGTGAAATCTTCCGGTTTTACAAGCTTCATGCTACCAAGGGCATGTGTGAGCCTATTTCAATGATTGTTCCTCGAAAGGTGAGTTGTGCGTTCTTCTTGCATATGTCATTGGTTTCCTCATTCTTTTGTTTAGTTTTCACAATCAATAAGTTTATGGCATTTGAGTTTTCACAGCTGTGATTATGAAAAATATTGTGTTCTTGGATGTGATTGCAGAGGGCCTGCTAAATGCTGGTAAATATCAACCATGCTCAGTGACGTTACACTCCACAAAACAGCATTCTTTTTCATATCTTGTTTAATTAACATCCATGTTTATATTATCCTCCCATTTCCTTCTTAGTCTTCCAAGTCTTTGCTTTCCAAGAGGTTTCCATCTGAATTCTGTATGTATTTCTTGTCTCCCTTCTGAGCTCTGTGTCTAACTCGTTTTGTCCTCATTTAATTTACTCATTCACTGCCGAATAATTAGTGTCCATCCATAAATTCTGTGCTGACTTATTTTTGAAATTTTCAAAGAAGTGTAAATCTGGAGAAATTAGGTAAAAACAGAATTAATGCATACAGAATTTTACCTTATGAGCTGTGTGGGAATGCTTATGGACACCACTATTACTACCTGTATGACACTTCATGTCAAGTAATTTATACTGTAAGATATTCCTGCAGCTGCTAGATGCTGCAGTTTCTGCATTCTTCTGGAGAGAGGTCCAGCTGTTGTTTTATGATAGATGGAACTGTGTACCAGGAAGGTTGAATGTATTTGCAAAGTTAGTTTGGGAGATATACGTTTTTAAAGGTCACACCGGCGATGAAGTGGGCACAATGACACCATATTGCATGGCCCAATAAATTATGGGCTGAGCAATGTGACTGTTAATTACTGTGACAAATTGTTAAAACTGTAGGTCAGAAGTACTGTCATAATATAATATCCAGCATTCCAAGTGTACTTTATTTCTCTTATATTCAAGTATTTTTCTCAGTCTTACTTCACAAATTCTTGGTTGCCCATATTATAGGATGATTTGCATTAATTAACTCTTGAACTTCTCCTCCTCCTCCTCCTCCTGTTGTTGTTATTGTTGTTGTTGCTGTCATTGTTGTTGTATGGCACTGCAGCCCAACTTGGGTCTTGGCCTCTTCACTCCTCTGCCTCCAGACATCTCTGTCCTCTGCTGGCTTTCTCCATTTCCTGCATTTCACCATCCTCTCACCATCCCTGTCCACTGCATCTAACCATCTTCCTCTGGGCCCAACTGGTCTTTTTGCTTCTGTGTATCCTTTCAGTACTTTCTTGGGCACCCTGTCATCCTTCATCCTCATCACATGACCCAGCCACTGGAGTCTTCTCAATCTGATACTCCTGGCTGTCTCCATTTCCTTGTATTATTTATAAATTTCATGGTTATACCTGTTTCATAACTGGGGCCTGGGGTAGCATAATGGTTAAGGCACTGCACTACTAGTCGGGAGGTCACGGGATCGATTCCTGGTGGTGTCACTGGGGATTTTTTCCATGGTACCCCCGACAGAACCATGTGCCCTGAGGTCGACTCAGCCTCTGAAAGTGAGTACCGGGGATTTTTCCTGGGGGGTAAAGGCAGCCGGTGCGTTTGGCTGACGACCTACCACCCTTGTAGTGCCAAAACGTCAAGAAATTCCGGGGCCTTAATCTACCCAGAACCCCTTGGGCCACCTCGGTCTGTCGTGGGAGACCTTTACTTTTACTGTACCTGTTTCATAACCAACACAGGTGCATAGAGTTTCCTTAGGAATGTTGAAATGCCTCACAAGTTTTTTTCTTTTCTTACACTATCATAGATGTAGCTCTTGAACTGCTTTAAAAATTTATTTTGCTATTACAGCCAAATTTTTGTTATTTGTGCGATATGGGGAAACTGATTGTTGTGGTTGACAGGGTATCAATCCTGCCTATTATTCAGGAGTACCTGCACTCAAAAATCATGATGAAGACTAGCTGCCATGACTGAGATTTTCCATGGTTTCCCTCAGTCCTTTTGGACAAATGCTGAGATGGCATCTCACATTGTTTCCAATTCATTATTCACTGATCATTCTTGAAAGCAGGGCTGGATAAAGGAGTGCAGCCAGCCAGACAGTTGCCCAGGGTGCTGACCTGTAAGGGGCACTCAGATGTCACTGCAATAATTGGAAGAAAGGTGCCAGTAAACTCAGGTTGCCACATATGACTGCTGACATAACTGTCCATATGAGTCCTTAGCACAAATTCCATTACATTTGTAGCTGTTAATATTTCACATTTGTTGAAATTATGAAATGAATGGACTTGGAGAAAAGTCATAAAATGTAGAAAGTGAAATAGGAAGTTGGAGAGCATTAAAATTGAATGGACTAAGAGAAAAGGTGTAAAACGTAGAAAGCATAATAGGGGGTTGGAGAGCATGTTTCCTAACCTTAGGGATAAACTCTATCAAAAATAGAAATAAATGTATCATTATCACTTATGACAGAAGATGTGCATTGTATTGTACTCTAGTAAAAATATGAGTAACTTAAAAAAATTAAGTTTGTCAATATATTAATACAGTGTTTTAAAAACCCTTTGTAGCTCTTTGCCTGACCACTTGTATCTGAACGGCTGATTGTTAAAAAGAGTTTAAGCACCACTGATGTATATAGGGAAATTACAAGTTTTGACAAAGATTAGTGAAGATGTGGAGATGACAGATATTTACATTATTATTAATTGGACTACTATAGACTCGGTTTCCTAGATTCTAAGAAGCAGCTTTGTCACATTTTAAAATTTTATAAATGACGGTGTAGTAACTAAAGTATCCAATATTATTCCTGGGAATGCTTTAAAAAACAATTTCAGAATTTTTTGAGCTACTGGATGCATCATTAAAGAATTAAGTATGAATGAATGAATAAATAAATAAGTAAATATTAAAAGAAGACAGCTACTTAGTAATTACTTTGTGCAGAACATACATGGCAGATCATTTTACTAAACCATTGTCCTGTCATCCTGCTTAAGTTTGAAGTATCCAAGAAATGCAGCATTATTTTGCATTACTTTGCCCTGTTTTTTTTTTTTTAATATTTTTGGCGTAGAAGAAGGAATTTTATTGCATCCCTATGAATCTATGCATTTGCAATGCTAAAATAAATTAATGTGTTTCTGATATATTTTTGTGTGTTGCAGAGTGACACATTTCAGGAGGACTTGTTTCCAGACACAGCTGCTCCCACACCAGCAATCTCCGCTCGTGAATGGATAAATGGGAGAAACTGTAACCCAGTTCTCATGTCCTTGAACACAGGTAAAGAGCTAAGTCTGAAGGTTGTAGACAAAGGTGTGTAACAATCTTTTGACTGACATTTTGAACATTGCCCATACTAGTTGCAATATACACAGATAGCAAGATAACTCTAGACTTACTGCAAAACAAATCCAAGCGAAACTGCCTAATAGAATCCATTAGGAACAAAATCATTGAACTGACGCACTCAAAGTGAACCATACATTTTAGATGGTTAAGAGGACATTCAGGTATAGAGGGGAAGGAGCTGGCGGACAGACTGGCAAGAGCAGCTGCAGTGGAAGATGAGCCAGTTATATATGACAAGATACCAAGAGAGGTGATCGTGACGAGAGTTAAGGAAAGTGGACTCAAACAGTGGCAACAGTAGTGGACAAGCACGGAGAAAGGGGCAGTGACCAAGTCCTTTTTCCCCTTTGTGAGGAACAGACTACGACAGGAACTTTCTGTGTCCCCAGAGTTCACATCTATGGTAACGGGACACGGGAAATTGAGATCATACTTCCATAGATTTGGAATAACAGACAATCCAACGTGTCCATATGCAGAAGCGGAGGACCAGACCACAGACCATTTAATATTTCGATGTAAAAAACTAAGAAAACAGAGGACTGAAATGACAAAAAAAAAAATAAAAAACGCCAGAGGCGATTGGCCAATGACAAGTGAAAAGCTCGTTAACAGTTACCTAAAAGTTTTTATCCAATTTGTCAGTTCCATAGACTTTACAGAACTGTAACGATAACTTATCAACGGCAGGAATGGATGATAAGATGGATAAATATATATACCAATAAGTGAATAGGTAGATAGACAGATAAACAGAAATAGATAGCTAGTTAACTTATTATTT
>Ga0209628_10003192_pt1 | contig 11386 bp, 8 predicted proteins | sample TergutCu122P4_FD_187285 | JGI IMG/M metagenome (GOLD analysis project Ga0209628, IMG submission 187285) | Cubitermes ugandensis P4 segment gut microbial communities from Kakamega Forest, Kenya - Cu122 P4 (SPAdes) (version 2) | ecosystem: Host-associated > Arthropoda: Insects > Digestive system >...
CGCATAAACCAGGTTTATCGCCTCGGGTGTTTCCCCGGAAGCTCTGCTTTTCGGCGTCCGGTACGAAGCATCGTAAATGAAAAGATAGCTGATGCAGGCTTCGATGCAAAGGCGAAGTTTTAGAAGATAAGCGAAAGCGCTGTCCGCCGGATACTTTTCTTTCGCCGACAATTAAACTCCGGCTAAACATGTAGAAACCATTTTTGCAGCACGTTTGGACGCGGGTTCGACTCCCGCCGGCTCCACAACCTAAAATAAAAGGGGTAGCGCCAGTATTATGTATATATGCTAAAGAAAATAACTAAGCGAATTCTTAAAACCATTATTTGGCTCTTCGTAACTTTTTTAGTTATTGATTTACTCATAGTTACACTTCTTTTTGTACCGCCGATTCAACAGTTTGTTGTGTTAGAAGTATCTAAAATTCTTACCCGGATTACCGGAGGAGAGATTACGGTAGATAAAATATATCTTTCCCCTACCTTAACGCTTACCGCAAGTAATTTTGCGATAAAAGACCACCATCATAATAATATGATTTTCGCCTCTAAACTAAAAGGGAGAATTAATCTATCCAAAACTACCAAAGGGCAACTGTGTCTCTCTTTTGCAAGACTGGATGAAGGGGAAGTCATGCTACGTAAATATTCAGGAGAAGAAAAGGTGAATATTGCAATTTGGGCATTCGGATTTAAAAAAAAGGAAAAAAAAGAACCTAAATTTAAACTTTTGTTTGACAATATTATACTGAATGAGGTTCGGTTTGTTTTTGTGAATGATGACAAAAGAAAATTTCCGAATGACTCCACCCTTGATTATGCTTTTTTTGAATTGCAACATATTCATCTTAATGTAGATGATTTTTTAGTTTTGGGTCCCGATATTTCTTGCAAAATCAATTCCTTAACTCTATCGCAATCCACGGGATTTGAAATATCAAGTTTTTCAGGTAATTTCCGCATATTTCCTCAAGGTTTAATGGTAGATTCTTTACAATTTACAACCCCAAACAGTAAATTTAATGGAAATTTTGCTTTTCGGTATAATGATTTTCCGGATTATTCAGATTTCGTAAACAAAATTAATTTCGATACAAAAGTAAAAAACGCAAGTATAGATATGCGAGATGTTGCCTGTTTTGTTCCGAAACTCAAAGGAATGGATAACCAATTCATTTTTTCAGGATATGTAGGTGGTCCCGTTAATCATCTTCAAACCAAAAATTTTTATTTAAAATACAAATTTCAAACTCATATTGCAGGAGATTTTGCAGTTCACAATATTTTAGATGTAAAAAACAGCAGTTTCAATCTGTTTTTCAAAGATGTTTGTATCAATTTTTCCGAACTTGCTCATTTAAAACTTCCTCAAGGAAAAACAATGAAACTTCCCGAAGAAATAAAAAAAATAACTTATACACGGTTACACGGAAATTACAAAGGTTCATTAACAAAATTTAACACCCACCTTGTGTTACAAACCAATTTGGGAACCATAGAAACCACACTGAAAATTACACCCAAAAACAATCTGCTCTCTTTTTTAGGAACGGTTGCCGGTAATCACTTGGATTTAGGAAATTTTATAAATAAAAATAAATATTTTAATACCCTCTGTTTGGAATCTTCTTTTGATGGAAACGTAATAAATACAAACAATTTTAAAGAATTATTAAGTACTTTATCTATAAATGCACAAGGTAAGATTTCTCTGATTGAACTTTGTGGATATCCGCTCAAAAAGGTTGAATTTAGTGGTAATTATAACCAAAAACAAGCTAATCTTACTCTAAATTGTATAGATTCTTTGGCTTCATTATTTGCAAAAGGATATGTTAATTTTTCAAAAGAAGTTCCAACTTTTTCTGCTTCCTTATCGCATGTTAATATTCATTTGCATGAGTTTTTTTCCCATTATCAACCTCCAATAGATACTACAACAAAAGGATTTGAACAACTCATCTTAAAAATACAAAAAACCCCCAATTTAAAATTTACCATAGATTCCGTTACCTTTGCTGCAAGCGGAAACCGGCTTGAAAATTTAAACGGTTATATTGGAATTGATTATGCAAAATTAACAAATGGTATAAAAACCTCCCGTTTAGACTGGGTTCGCATTAATGCTATAAATTTGGTGGGTTTGCCTCATCAATACCAGCTGCGAACGAATGCGATAAACATCTCTTTTAAAACAAATTATGAATTTCAAGACGGCATAACAGCCCTCACAAATGCCTTCCATTATTACCTTCCTGAAATATTTGAAAAAAAGATTATTTCTGAAAAGACCACTCCTCCTCCTCACCTTTCCCCATTTATTGACCTTGATATTCAATTTTTTTATACACAAAATCTTTTTAATCTGATTCTTCCAAAATTGAACATAGCAAGAAATTCCTCAGTTTCTCTTCACTTGGGAAAAACAAGGAATGAGGATGCCTTAGATTGTTCCATTCCTCAAATTAGTTATGCGAATTTAGGAAAAGTAAATAATTTGAATATTATCGGAAAAATGAACAAAAATGAGTTGCTGGAATTAAATCTTCAATGTGATTCGATAACGGTTTTTCAAAAAGAGAGCAATCTAGTTTTCTCAAATATAGAAATTTATACAAATAGTAGTAAAAAGGATATTCAATTTAGGAGTTCCTGGCGTAATCCGGCGGGCATTTCAGTAAACGAGTTAAATCATCTTAACGGAATGCTTTTTAAGGATACTACCCAAAATATTGCGCTGAAAATTACGGATTCCAAGTTGTTTTTGCGCAGATCACTATGGCAATTTACCGGAAAAAATAATAAGATTAGTTTTGGTAATAATGGTTTTTCGTTTGACCAATGTATTTTATCCTCAGATATTGGAAAAATAAGCATTGACGGAGATATTTCTAAATATTCACAAAAAGAATGTATTGTTTTGTTGGAGAATATTGATATCTCAATCTTGAATAGCATAACTTCAAAAAAACGTATGAATTTCGGAGGAAAAATGTCTCTCAGTGCAAATATTAGTTCTAATTTTGACCATTTCATAGTGGAAGGGAAAACTTTTATAGAAAAATTTACCTTTAATGAAGAAATTTTAGGAGACCTGTTTTTAGATGCTACGATTTTAAATGATAATAATCTCTACTTTTTTGGAGGAATCATGCAAACTGATGATTATTTGTGTATTGATTTTTCAAAATTTACCCATTCCGATTATTTAGCCCTGCCTGAGAATAATAGAATTGTTGGGTTAAGCGGAAAATTACTTTCCAAAAATAAAGAACTTCGCATCCAAGCCAAAATAGACTCTCTAAAAATCGGATTTTTGAGTCCGTTTCTATCCTCATTCAGCAATAATTTGACAGGGAATGCATCAGGAAATTTGGATTTTATTTTGTCTCCCGACTCGCTATATTTTAATGGTAAAGTGAAGGTTGAAAAGGCGCAACTGGGAATCACCCCTTTAAATACGGTTTATCACCTAACCAACCAAGAAATACTCTTTGATAATAAAGGAATCTCTTTCAATCATGTGGAGCTTACAGATCCTTTCAAAAACAAAGCAACCCTCTCCGGTTTTGTTCATCATAATAAGTTCAAAGATTTTATAATTGATTTGAATATTTCCACCCCAAGAATATTGGCATTAAATACCCCTAAAAAAATAGATGTTCCCTTCTATGGAAATGGATTTGTTTCCGGGGATATCTCTATTCAAGGGGATGCCAAACGACTCAATTTTTCAAGCCACAATATTAGAACCCTCCCGGGTTCTATTATTACCTTTCCTTTGAGTTCTGCAAGTAAAGTATCCTCTTCGAAAGGAATTTACTTTGTAGAAAGTTCAACGAGCCGGACGGCAGTTAAAAATGTTCTCCCCTCATCCACAACCATGAACTTTGATTTTGTTTTTGATATTACGCGAGATGTAGATGTTGTATTAGAATTAGAACCGATTGATGGAGTTTTAAGATGCAAAACATCAGGAAGATTACACCTAACTTATCATCCCACTTCCAATAATATGAGTCTGGACGGAATATTATCTATCGTAAATGGAAAGTTTAATATGTCGTTAAAAAAATTCTTTCCGCGAGATTTTTCTATTGTAGAAGGCGGAACCATTGCCTTTGCAGGCCCTATTACTTCGGCGCAGTTAAATGTGAGTGCGCTTTACCAAAAAACGACCTCATTAAGTTCATTAAGTCCTTCACTCAGTAATATTGGACGTACGGATGTAATGGCATATTTAGGATTGACAGGTAATTTAATGAATCCCACTCCGACTTTTACTTTTGCTTTTCCAAGATTAACAACTGAAAATCAAATTAATGTTTTTACAGCATTAGATACCGCAAATCAACAAAATGGAATTCGCCAATTCTTTTCTTTTGTATTTTTGAATACTTTTATATCTACTGAAACTAATTTTAATGTTTCACAACAATCCTTAGGTACGGGCATTGACTTTGTATCGGGGATACTTAATTCTATTATTTCCAGTCAATTAAAAAATTTAAGCATTGGGGTAAATTATATCAATGAACAAGAATATAGAGAGTATTCTGTGAATGCCGAAATGAATTTTATTAATAACCGGCTTAAATTTAGAACCAACTTAGGATATGCGGAAAATTCCGAAACACCGGATCAGAAAAATAATTTTGTTGGCGGTGTGGATATGGAAGTTGCGATTAATGAATACTGGCGATTTAGAGCTTTTTATTTTAACGATAATACCGGTAATGACGCCTCAAAACCTCAACAGGGAGGGGGCGTTGGGATAAGTTTTCAGCAGGAATTTAATAATAGAAAAGATTTTTTTAAAAGTTCCGATAAGAAAAAAAAAGATAAAAACAAAAAAAAATAACAACCGATATGACTTTTCAAAAACCTAACATTCCAAAAGGTACACGAGATTTTCTTCCGGAAGAAATGATAAAAAGAAACTATATTTTCAATACTATCAGGAAAGTATTTGAAAAATATGCCTATCTTCCTATTGAAACGCCCAGTATGGAAAATTTATCCACTTTGATGGGAAAATACGGAGAAGAAGGGGATAGATTATTATTCAAGATATTAAATTCCGGAGATTTCATAACCGGGGTTAATTTTCAGGAAGGAACGCCTAATCAGTTGGCTCCGAAGATCTGTGAAAAAGGATTGCGCTACGATTTAACGGTTCCCTTTGCCAGATTTGTGGTGCAACATCGTGATCAACTCACTTTCCCCTTTAAACGCTATCAAATGCAGCCTGTGTGGCGCGCCGACAGACCGCAAAAAGGTCGATATCGAGAGTTTTATCAATGCGATGTGGATGTAATCGGAACCAAATCTTTACTTCAAGAAATTGAATTGTTGCAAATTACGTATGAAATATTTGAAACATTTAACATCCCGATTTTAATAAAAATTAACCATAGAAAAATTTTATCGGGAATTGCGGAAATAATTGGTTGCCCCGAAAAAATTATCGATATTTGTGTCGCAATGGATAAGATTGATAAAATTGGAAAAGAGAACGTTTTTGCAGAACTTCGTGAACGCGAAATTTCCGAAGAAGCCATCATAAAAATAGCACCTTTTTTCGATTTATCCGATAAAAATGATACAAAAATTTCGTTTTTAGAACAATTTTTTGAAAATAACGAAATAGGAAAAGAAGGAGTCAGAGAACTTAAAACCGTATTGGCAATCTGTCAAAAGATTGGAATTTGCGAGCCGGAATTGGATATTACCTTAGCACGAGGATTAAACTACTATACCGGTGCCATTTTTGAAGTGAAAGCAGTGAATGTGGCAATGGGCAGTATTTCCGGCGGAGGACGGTATGACGACCTTACCGGAATTTTCGGACTGAAAGATATGTCTGGGGTAGGTATTTCGTATGGAGCAGAACGTATTTATGATATTTTGAACGAACATAACCTGTTCCCCAATGAGATAGGAACCCCTGTGAAAGCACTCCTTATAAATTTCGGAGAAGCAGAACAGCTCTACGCTTTAAAAGCACTGGTTGAATTGCGTAAAAACAATATTGCATCGGAAATCTATCCCGACCCGATAAAAATAGGAAAACAGATGACCTACGCAAACGCCAAACAGATTCCATATGTGATTATTTCAGGTGAAGAAGAAATAAAAGAGTCGTTGTTCACTTTAAAAAACATGCAAACCGGCGAACAAACCAAAACCACCCTTCAAAAAATTGTTGAATTCCTGTCAATTTGATCATTTATCATGATTATATAAGTAAAAAATCTACTTTTGCCCAAAATTATTATCTGCGCGTTTTGTAAAAAAAAATATTATGAGTTACAAACTACAAGATACAAGTTCCCATCGTTTCAAGTTAAGTTTATTACTTTCTACTTTCTGTATTTTATTTTTTTTCTCCCCGTTTGTCTTTGCGCAACGTATTGAAGTTCATGGCATCAAAGACTTGTCCAATAAAAGTATTCCCAATAAGGCTTGGGGTGTGGGAGGAGCCTTGCATTTAGACCAATGGGTTAAAAATACTTCATTTAGTGCACATTTCGATTGGACAACCTATAGACCTAAAAATAAAGAAACGAATCCCAAATATGATAGATTAAGCGGCGGAATTTCAGCATTCTACTCTGTTTATTTTTCAAAAAAATTCTCACTTCAATGCGGCGTTGAGGTAAACTATACGCATCTAAGACACTCGTATCGATATGATATTGAAGAAATTGCACCACAAACAGAAAAATATATTACCTTACTGCAAACAGGAAATTTTATTGGAATAGGTCCATATTTAGGAGTAAATTATGATCTTACGCAACGATTTGGTCTAAAACTGAATATCATCCCTACCTATTTGATTTCGGTGAGCAGCAAATCTTCTGCACGTGCCGTACCCTCAGAATATTCAAAAAATATTTGGTTATTTCCGATTCAATTAGGGATCACGTATAAAATATTTAATTCCGAAAAATGATAAAAAAAAGCATTATTTTTTGTATTCTTATTTCATCAGTATTTCTTGTTCAAGCTGGAAAACGAAAAAAAAATACCGAAAACATGCCCCTGCTCAATACAAAATGGATATTGGAAGAGATCATGGAAATCCCCGTTGTGCATGGTTTAGATACAGCATTTATAGTTTTTGATGATCATTATAAATTTTCAGGTAATTTAGGATGCAATCTTTTTTTTGGGACTTTTTCATTTAGTAAAAAAAGAATTAAAATAGATTATTTAGGAGCAACAAAAAAATATTGTGCAGATATGACCTTAGAAGAACAATTTGTTAAAGTTTTACGAAGTGATATTGCGCATTATTACGTTGATAATAATAAACTTTATCTACTCTATCAAAAAAAGGCAATAGCTAAATTTGAAGGATATCCTTCCTCAAAATAAACAGTATTTATGAAAAATGTAAATTTATGAACATGCTCATTCAAACTGAAATCAAAATTTTTACAGATAGAACACAATTATCCCTTAAAGATGCGGATTTATTGGATATAGCAAGCGAAGCAGCAAAACATGCTTATGCACCTTACTCTCGCTTTAAAGTGGGGGTGGCAATTTTGTTAAAAAACGGATCTGTTATTTCGGGGAATAATCAGGAAAATGCGGTATTTCCTTCGGGGATGTGCGCTGAACGTGTGGCACTTTTTTATGCTGCAGCACAATTTCCGGAAACTCCAATCACCAAAATAGCAATCACAGCCATTGGAAGTGAAAAAGAACTGGATCATCCTGTCCCACCTTGTGGAAACTGTCGCCAAGCACTTTTGGAATATGAAATAAAATTCGGCGAATCGATCTCCATTATCATGGCAGGCGAAAAAGGAGAAGTATATATTGCAAAATCTGTGTCCGATTTGTTGCCGTTATCATTTAGCGGTGATTTTTTGAAATAAACAGATCAGATGAAAAAATATTATGTTTATTTGCAAACTAAAAATTAGAAAAAAATATGCAAAAACCTATCATTACCCCAGTAGAAGCAGTAGCAAAAATTAAAAGTGGAATGACTTTGATGATTGGCGGCTTCATGGCTGCCGGATCTCCGCATGAAATTTTAAAAGAATTGGCAAAAAGCGAAGTGCACGATTTGACGATTGTGTGTAACGATACGGCATTTCCGGACAAAGGTATCGGATTGTTAATTGCGGCAAAAAAAGTAAAAAAATTGTTTGTTTCTCACATTGGAACCAATCCGCAAACAATCGAACAGTTTAATAATAAAGAGATTGAAGTGATTTTTGTTCCTCAAGGGACTTTGGCAGAGCAAGTTCGCTGTGCCGGTTCAGGTTTGGGAGGCTTTCTCACTCCCACCGGATTGGGAACGGTGGTTGCAGAAGGAAAGCAAATCCTTTCCCTGGATGGAAAAGAATATTTGTTAGAGAAAGCGTTACGTGGAGATATTGCATTATTAGGCGCCAGTATGGGAGATACAGCCGGAAATTTGCATTATAAAGGCACGACCCAAAATTTTAACCCATTAATGGCAATGGCATGCGATACCGTAATTGCGGAAGTGGAACAATTCGTTCCTGCCGGGAAGATCCCTATGGAAAATGTACATACTCAAGGTATTGTAGTGGACTTTTTAGTAGTAGTTAACCCTGAATGATTTACGGGAAACCCTAACATAAATTTTAATTATTTTTGAACTTTAAAACTTAATTTATTATGAGCGAAGAAACGACCAAATGTTTACAAACCGCCAAAGATGGCATGGCTACTGTGTTGAATTACTTTGATAAAGAATTGCAAAAAATACGCGCCGGAAAAGCTTCCCCGCAAATGTTAGAAGGCTTAAAAGTGGATTACTACGGCAATTCCACGCCTGTGGAACAAATAGGGAACATTAGCACACCTGATGCCCGTCAAATTGTGATTCAACCTTGGGAACGGAATATGTTGCCCGTGATAGAAAAGGCTATATTGGCTGCCAACTTGGGATTTACTCCGCAAAACAACGGCGAATTTATTCGAGTTGTTGTGCCTACGCCCACCGAAGAGCGCAGAAAAGAGTTGGTAAAAAAAGCCAAACAGGAAGCCGAGCAGGCAAAAGTGAGTATCCGAAACTTGCGCAGAACGGCTAATGAAATCGGGAAAAAACTGAAAGATTCCGGCACCCCCGAAGATGAAGTGAAAAAATTAGAAACAGACGTGCAAAAAGCCACCGACGAATTTATCGGCAAAATCGATAAAATAATGGAGGCAAAAGAAAAAGAGGTAATGACCCTATAATGAAAAATCAACTTTTGTTTTAATGATTTTGTCCTGAAATTAAACCGTAATTACTTTTTGCATCTTAGTTTTTTCTTATCTTCGCCGCGTAATTTATTAAACCATTTTTTATGAAGAAATTTTTCTATACTCTGTTTTTCGTAGTATGTGGATATTTTGCTTATGGGCAAAGTGCCGATGCTATTTTAGGAACTTATTTAAAAGCCGATGGCAAATCAAAAATTGAATTTTTTAAATCAGGGGATACCTATTCCGGTAAAATTGTTTGGCTGAAAGAGCCCAATGATGAGAAAGGAAACCCAAAAAAAGATGTAAAAAATCCGGATAAATCATTACGGGAGAAACCCCTGTTGGGTTTAGTGAACATAACAGGCTTGAAGTATGAAGGAGAAGGAAAATATGTTGACGGAAAAGCCTATCGCCCTGTGGAAGGCGATGAAGTAAAATTCAAGGTTAAAGTAAACGGCGACGGAACCATAAGTGTTACCGGTACCAAAGCAGCTATTTTTTCAAGAACAGAAACTTGGAAAAAACAATAGCCTAAACCAACCCTTTCGTTTGAAGAATTTGTCTCAATTCCTCATTGGTTTTCACTTTTACTTCGCGGGCTTTACTGCCCATTGATGACCCTACAATACCAAACTCTTCCAACTGGTCCATTACTCTTCCGGCGCGGTTGTAGCCGAGTTTTAATTTGCGTTGAATTAGCGAAGTGGAGCCCATTTGTGTTTGTACAATAAGTGTAGCAGCTTCAATAAACATTTGGTCCATATCTCCCGGGTCAATAAAATCATCTGCTCCGCTCCCTTTTCCTTTTTCTTCCATATTGTATTCCGGCAACATAAATGCGTCAGGATAAGATTGTTGTTCCTCAATAAACTGGGCTATTCTTTCTACTTCGGGCGTATCCACAAAAGCGCATTGCAAGCGAATAATATCGTTTCCCGTAGAAAACAGCATATCTCCCCTTCCAATTAACTGGTTGGCTCCGCCACTATCAAGAATAATTTTGGAGTCAATTTGCGATGCCACTTTAAATGCCAGACGGGCAGGAAAGTTTGCTTTAATAGTTCCGGTAATGATGTTTACTGAAGGACGTTGTGTGGCAAATATCAAATGAATTCCTACTGCACGGGCTTTTTGAGCAAGTCGGGATATAGGGAGTTCAACTTCTCTTCCTGCAGTCAAAATAAAATCTCCAAACTCATCAATAATCAATACAATATAAGGCATATATTTATGTCCAAAATTAGGATTCAATTTTCTTGAACAAAATTTAGTATTATACTCTTTTATATTCTTAGTTTTCGCCATTTTTAATAAATCATACCGTATATCCATTTCAATACAAAGAGAGTTCAGTGTTTGTATAACTTTTTTTGTATCCGTAATGATCGCATCCTCTGCATCAGGGAGTTTTGCTAAAAAATGTTTTTCTATTACCGAGTAGAGTGAAAATTCCACCACTTTCGGATCTACTAAAACAAACTTCATCTCTGCCGGATGTTTTTTGTAGAGCAAAGAAGTGATAATTACATTGAGTCCTACTGATTTTCCTTGTCCGGTGGCACCTGCTACCAAAAGGTGCGGCATTTTTGCCAAGTCAACAACAAATGGCTCATTACTAATAGTTTTTCCTAATCCGATGGGTAAGTCGTATTTATTATGTTGGAATTTATCGGAGTTAATAATCTCTTTCATCGAAACCAATTGTGCGTTTTTATTGGGAACTTCAATCCCAATCGTTCCTTTTCCCGGAATGGGTGCGATAATACGAATACCTAAAGCAGCCAAATTCAGCGCAATATCATCTTCCAAATTTTTAATTTTTGAAATACGAATTCCATCTGCAGGTACAATTTCGTACAAAGTAACCGTGGGTCCCATTGTTACCGAAATTTGCTTGATTAAAATACCAAAATGTTTCAGTGTTGTTTCAATTTTTTCTTTATTTTCTCTTAGTTCCGCCATAATCGTTTCTCTGTCCATCTCTTTAATTTCATATTCGCTCAGCAAATCAAGATTAGGAAATTCATACATGGATAAATCTAAACGGGGGTCATAGTCTTCCAAAGGTAAATCATTTTCATATCTATCCTGTTCGTCTTCACAGCCCACCCCTTCGTCATTCTGATCAAAGCGAAGAATAGTTTCTC